>Ga0172376_10000110_pt1 | contig 95616 bp, 77 predicted proteins | sample Lak35m_FD_121114 | JGI IMG/M metagenome (GOLD analysis project Ga0172376, IMG submission 121114) | Freshwater microbial communities from Kabuno Bay, South-Kivu, Congo - kab_092012_35m | ecosystem: Environmental > Aquatic > Freshwater > Lake | place: Democratic Republic of the Congo: South-Kivu... | reverse complement strand
GGATAGCAGGCTGCCCGCTATGGGTCTGCTGTTGATCTGTCAGAACCGGGATTTCGTTGATTCCATGATTTGAGGATTGGCGGTTGAAACGGCTTCGCACATCCCTGATGGCGATCAGTAGGGTCATCGTGCGTGTCAACCTCCATCCTGCCCATCCTGGTTCAAACTGACCGGAGGGTCAACCTGCGTGCATCATATGAAAGAAGGGTGGACAGGATGGGCACGTGTCCAACCGCCTTGACCTTGCGCCTGTGGCATCCTCGGGAGGTGGATGCGCAACCTTGACGTCGTTCCTATGACAACATCGTGCTTCTTTCCATCACTTCCCCAGCCTGTCATCTGCAAAGGCGAGGTACCGCTGCCAGTCGTACAGGGTGACGTCGTGCTTGCCCGACCGGCGGTGGTAGCGCACCGTCACCCCCACGGGCTCGTTGATGCCGGGAGGGGTGGAGGAGGGGAGGCCTTTCCTGCCATACAGCGCATAGGCAGGACCGGCATGCCAGGCGCCGAGGTATTCGCCTGTGGGGTCGGCCCATAGGTCTTCGGCGGCGCTGGCGACATAGAGCGGACGGGGTGCGATGAGTGCCAGCAGCATGTGCTGGTCGACGGCGAGCCGCTCGGGCGCGCCGTTGTAAGACTTATAGGCATCTATGAACCAGTGCGGGAAGTTCGTGTTGATGCGTGTCACCGTCTCGCCGAAGTTGCGGCGGGATATCGCCGCGCCACCCTCGCCCGACTCGTTGGAGACGACCATGGCAAAGCGCGTGTCGTTGGCCGCACCCCAGAGGGCTCCCTTGCCCAGGCGGGAGTGGCCGGTGGCGACGACCCTCGACGCATCCACCCGCGGCTCCGTCTCCAGCCAGTCGAGGATCCTGGAAAGTCCCCAGCCCCAGACGGCCAGCGCCCCCCATGCATTCGCCCGTACGCCCAAGGGCTCTGCCAGGGTGCTGCGGACGCCCGTCCGCCAGCCATCGACCCGGTCGGGCTCGAGGTCCTGGTACCAGGCCGTTGCAAGTCCGTAGCCCCGGGCGATGAGCGTATCGACCTGCCAGCGGTCCGACTGGAGGGCACGGACGGCCTCCTTGCCGGGGTTGAGGGAACGCCAGGTGTCCGTCACCGTTATCCCGGTGTCGGCATGCACGCTGTGGTTGCCCATGAAGTTGAGGCCGGTGAACACAGGCGCCTTCGGCACATGGTTCGGCAGCCAGGCGACGAGGTGAAGCACCGGCCCACTGGCGTCACGGGTGAAATGGATATCAACCTCCTTGCGTGTGGCCCGCCCGCCCAGCGCCTGGCCATCCTCCTTGACCGTCACAAAACGCATCCCCGCAGGCCGGCCGGGCATCCGACCGTAGACATGCTCCGTGAAGAGCGCGAGGATCTCGGGCCTCCGGATGCGCTCCCACTGGCGGCTGTCACGGACCTGCCTCCCGTCGCGGCTGCGCAACAGCTCGGGCAATGCATGGCTGCCGACCTTCGACTCGTCGTAGTTGAAATCCTGGGCGCCGGCAGCCCATCCGTTGCAGAGCAGCGACAGACCGCACAGCGCGGCGGTCAGGAGGCGGGCGCGGAACACATGGTCCATGCAGGTCGGTTTGCATGAAACTAGCGAAAATCCGGTTGCGGGCATGCGGTCCTTCACCCGTCGGGCGGGAACGGAATGCCTGCACGGGATTCCGTTGATGATATCATCTGGCGGGATCGGCACATCACATAGCAACGCCCTTGGTCGATCGCCATCAGGGATGCGCGTAGCCGTTTCAACCGCCAATCCTCAAATCTTAGCATCAACGAAATCCCGGTTCAGACAGATCAACAGCCGGACTTCAGCGGGAAGATGGCCATCCGGGCGATACGAATGGCAGGCAGGCATCCTCGGAGGGATATCAGAACCGGGATTTCGTTGATTCTAAGATTAGGGGATTGGCACATCACATAGCAACGCCCTAGGTCGATCGCCATCAGGGATGCGCGTATGGGATTGAACCGCCAATCCCAAAATCTTATAATCAACGAAATCCCGGTTCAGACAGATCAACAGCCGGACTACAGCGGGAAGATGGCCATCCGGGCAACACGGATAGCAGGCAGGCATCAGGGGTGGGATATCAGAACCGGGATTTCGTTGATGCTAAGATTTGAGGATTGCCACATGAGATAGCAACGCCCTTGGTCGATCGCCATCAGGGATGCGCGTAGCCGTTTCAACCGCCAATCCTCAAATCTTAGCATCAACGAAATCCCGGTTCAGACAACTCAGCGTCTGCCCCACACCGTACAGATCGCTATCGTACGATCGTCACATACCCGGCCATGCGCTTCCGGCCGTTCCTCGGGTCGATGACGTAATAATAGGTCCCGGCCGGCTGGGGCATGCCGCGATGGGTGCCATCCCATGGGCGGTCGTATCCGACGGACCGGAACAGCAGCGTGCCCGTCGTCGAGTAGACCTCCACGAGGCAGCCGGGGTACTGGTCGAGGTAGCGGACCTCCCACACGTCGTTCGTGCCGTCGCCGTTGGGCGTGAACGTGTTGGGCGGGGTGGGGAGGCGCAGCACCGTCATCTTCATCTCGTCCTGCGAGATGCAGGCGCCGCGGCCGGTGACGGTGAGGGTATAGCTGCGGTCCTGCTGCGGCCGTATGACGAGCGGGGCCAGGGCGGTCGTGTCGCTGAGGTAGTCGGGCGGCGTCCAGCGGTAGGCGACGATGGTGCCAGTGGCCGAAGCGCCCATCCGCTTCTGCCCGTCGTCGAGGACGAAGAGGTCGGGACCTGCATCGGCCTTCGGGTAGGCGTAGATGTCGACCGTCTTCACGGCCGTGTCCGAGAGGCATCCGATGGAGGTGCGTACATGGAGGGTGACGCGGTAGGCGCCTGCGGCCCGGTAGGTGTGGAGGAAGGCGGGTGATCGGCTGACGTCGCCGTCGCCCATGTCCCAGTGCCATTCGGCCACCGTTCCCTGTCCGGCGATGCTGCCGTCCTCGAAGGGCAGCATCGCGTCGGTGCAGGCCGAGTCGGGGCTCGCGAACCGCGCCCGCGGCCTGTCGAAGATGTCCGAGAAGACGCGCGTGAGCGAGTCGGTGCAGCCGGGCCTGCTGGTGGCCACCAGCGTCACGGGGTAGCTGCCCTTCGCGTAGTAGGTATGCCGTCCGTCGCGCTCGGTCGACCCGCCCGGGGCGGCGGGGTCGCCGAAATCCCAGCGGTAGGAGAGGGGCCCGTCGCTCGTGTCGGCGATCGTCGTGCCGTTGGGGAAGACGACGGCCGCCACCGGCAGGCAGGCCTGCGGCAACGTGAAGGCGGGCAAGGGCAGCGGCCTCACCCTCGCCGTGCTGTCGAAGGGCACCGAGGTGCAGCCATGCTCCGAGGTAACGGTGAGGCGTACCCGATAGTCGCCCGGGTCGGTGAAGACATGCGTATGCACGCCGCCCGTGGCGAGGGTGTCGGGACGGCTGCCGTCGCCGAAGTCCCATGCCCGGCGGGTGATGGACCCGGTGGTCGGCACGGACAGGTCGGTGAAGGCGACCCGGTTGCGCGCGCAGAGCGTGTCGGCAGCGCGGAAGCGGGCCACCGGCAGCGGCCATACGCGGACGTCCCTCGTGAGCGAGTCGCGGCAGCCCGCCTGCGACACCAGCCGGTAACGCACCGGGTGCAGTCCCACGCCCGCCTGCGCCGGGTCCAACAGCCCGGCCGCATTCACGCCCGGTCCCGAGAAGGTGCCGACGCCGGGGACGTTCGCGTCGAAGCCCGTCTGCGTGATCTGTCGGGCGGATGCGTTGAGGCAGATGCCGGGCATGCTGTCGAAGCGCACCTTCGGACTGGCGAGCACGGTGACGGTCTTCGTGAGGGTGCGGCTGCACGACGAGGCGTCGCCCGAATAGGCCCGCAGCGTGATGGTGAAGGTCCTGGTGGCGGGCGTCTGGAAGTCGGGGTACCGCCAGGCATACACCTTCCCCACATAAGGGTCCTCGTCGGTCGTCCTGCGGGTGGCGTCTGCCGCATCCCAGAAGACCTCCAGCCGGGTGACATCGCCGAAGTCGACCTGCGAGAGGTTGCGGATGCGCACCGAGTCGTTGGCGCAGAGCGTGTCGGGGCGTAGGATGCCGAAGTCGGGCACGGGGTTGCTGCCGTTGACCTTGAACGACTGCGTGAGGGAGTCGGTGCAGCCGCGGGCGTCGACGACGAGCTTGACGGCATAGAGGTCCGACTTCCGGTATGTCACGGCCGGGTCCTTCTCGGTGGTGTTGGCGGGGGTGAAGAGGGGGCCGGGGCTGACGGGTGTGGCGCCGGCGTTGAAGGACCAGCGGTAGGTGAAGCCGGTGAATCCGTCGGGACTGCTTGTGGTGTCGGTGAAGCGGGCGCTGGCGTCGTCGAGGCACACCTCGGGCACGATGAACCCCGGTCTGGGGTAGGGGGTGACGGTGAAGCCGGCGACGCGGAAGGTGTCGCTCACGCAGCCCGTCTGCGACTCGACGACGAGGCGTATGTCCTTGCCGCCCCAGGAGGGGTAGGCGGCCGACGGCGGCGCGGGGCTGGTGTTTTCGCGGAAGCCGTTGCCGTCGGCGAGGTCCCACCGCCATTTGACGATCGTGCCCTGTCCGATGGTGGAGGCGTCGGTGAAGGTGAGGGTCCTGTTCACGCAGGTGACGGCGGGCGTGAGGTAGCGGGCCTGCGGTACGGAGGAGAGGGTGAGGCTGCGGAGCGTGTCGTCCGACCAGCAGCCGAGGGGCGAACGCACGCGGAGGCGTACGGGGAGGCTTCCGGGCTGACCGAATCGGATGCGGGGTCGGTAGGCGGCCGTGGTGTCGAGGATGCCCGCCGTGCCGAAGTCCCACCACGCCCTTGCCATCCCGGCGGCGAGGTTGGTGAAGCGGACGCTGTCGGTCTCGCAGCCGTTGGTCTCGAAGCTGAAGTCGGCCCGCGGCTCGTCGATGAGGATGCGCAACGACTTGCTGGACACGCCGCAGCTGCCGGCGGCGGTGGTGACGGTATAGGTTCCGGTGTCGCGCACGGTGAAGGCGGGGATGCGCAGGGTGGTGTCGGCACTCGTGAAACCGTTGGGGCCCGTCCAGGCGAAGGTGGTGGCCTCGAGGTTGACGGCGCGGAGGGACACCGTCGACTTGTAGCAGAAGATGACCGAGTCGGCGATCTCCATCAGCGGCCGCGCCGGGTCGTTGAAGGTGCTGGTGTTGAGGCTGAAGTCGGAGAAGTAGCCGTAGCGGGTGGTGGTGCTCTGCGAGCCCTGCAGGATGCCGACGTGGAACTTGCCCATGGGGTTCTCGACGACGACGGCCTCGTTGGTGCCGGCGAGGGTGGCGGGCACCGAGATGCGGGCGACGGACCAGTTGCCGCCCGTGCCGGGGACGGGCAGGAACTGGGCGGGGCCGAGGAGGGTGTTGCCGCCGTTGACGGTGAACTGACCCACGATGGCGGTGGGCGAGAGGATGTTCATGTAGAACTCCTGCGTCGAGGAGGCGCGGGTGACGTTGACGCGGGTGGAGCCCGTGCATTTGACGGAGGGGATGACGGCGCCGCCCGTCTCGCAGCCGATGCCGGTGACATGGTACACCTGGGCGGGCTTGTCGGTCTGCACGTAGGCCGACACGGCGTTGAGCTGCCCGCGGTACATGTCGCCGCGCCGCGCCAGGGTGGCGACGACGGCCCCGTCGACACGGACGACCGTGGTGTCCTCCGTCGCGAAGACGTAGTAACTGTCGGGCGATACCGACAGGTAGCCGCGGGTGATGATGTATTCCTTCCCGGCGAGGATGTCGGGGATGAGTTGGTCGCCGCCCGTGTCGGCGCAGCCCTGGTTGGGCAGGAGGATGGAGTCGTCCATCGTGGACACGGCGATGGGCCTGTTGGCGCGGAGGGTGGTGCCGCCGGGCTTGAAGGCGCCGGTGGAGGAGGCCGAGCGGAGGACGTAGGTCTCGCCGCGGTTGAGGGCGACGCTGAAGGTGGCGGGCTGGCCGGTGAGGGGGTTGCGGGCGGCCACGTCGACCTGGGTGCCGTCTTCGGTGGCGAGCAGGATGATGTCGGTGGCGTACGACGCCGTGGCGGTGGTGGGCCGGTTGGCGAAGTCCATCTGCAGGGGCACGGTGAAGTCGGTCCCCAGGGCGTTGCGCCCCTTGAGGGCGTAGAGGTCGCCGTTGAAGTTGTGGTTGACGTCGTAGTAGACGGAGACGCGGCTGGTGGAGCGGATGAGGAGGCCTTTCTGCCGGATGGTGTTGGGGGTGCCGTTCTCGATGAGGTCGATGTAGGGTGTGAGGTCGATGGAGGCCGAACTGTTGGCGGCCAGGGGCACCGACAGCGGGGCGAAGGCGCCGTTGGCCGGCATGGAGACGGTGACGGTCGCCGGCAGGGCGGCCGTGGCCACCCGGAGGAGGATGGGCCTGTCGCCGTGCACCTGCTGCAGGTCGGGTGCCGCGAACCAGAACTCGGTATCCGACTGGGCAGTGGCCGCGACCGACAGCAGCAGGCCCGTCAAGAGGAGCAGGAAAGGTCTCACCGGGGACGTGGATGGGTAGGCCGTGAAGGTATCGAAAGGCGCCGATAATGGCCACTCACCCCTGGTGCCCGGCCTTGAGGTAGGCGCGCATCTCGCTCTGCAACAGTGCGTCGACACCTTCCAGCAGCGTCCGCCGAGGGATGCCCTGCGGCCTGTCGGGCGAAGGGGCGAAGGCGATCCGAGGCAGATACAGCGACGAGATGCGGTTCCGCAAATGGACATACCGGAGCCGTTTCTTGGCGACCGTATTGAAGGCCGCTATGATCTGCGAGATGGTGACGCTCCGCTCGTTGGAGATGATGCGCACACGCACCCGCGCCGCCGTCGGCGCGAAGGCGTCGAGGGAGGCCGTGAGGTCCTCGGCGGCATCGTCGACAAAGAGGTAGTCGCGCGCCGTGTCGAGCGGGACGATGATCTCCACCGGCCGGTTGCGCACGGCCGACCTCGCCATCTTCGACAGCAGTCCCTGCGGCTTCCCCTGGGCCTGCCCGGGCCCGTAAAGCGTCGAGAAGCGCGCGAGCAACACCTCCAACCCTTCGACCTCCGAGGCGAAGGCCGAGAGGAGCCCCTCCTGGGCCAGCTTGGCCCGGGTATAGTCCGTCTCCGGCGTGACGGCGGAGGCGAGGGTGACCTCGAAGTCGGGACACCTGGAATAGAGCGCACCCGCAGAACTGGCATATGCGATGCGGCCGGGGACGGGCCGTTGCCGAAGGGCCTCGCGCAGCGCTTCCAGCAGGCCGCCCAGCACGCGCGTCTCGGTGTCGAGTTCGGCAGGGGTGCTGCCCATCGAACCCCTGCCCGCCGCCCAGTAGAGCTGCCATTGGTCGCCCTCCGCAAGTCCGTCGAGGAATGCCCGGGCCGCCGTGGCCAACTGGTCGCCGATGCGGTCGGGGTCGTTCCAGACAAAGGGCTCGGAGGGGCGATGGACGGGCAAGCCCCGCCGGTGGAGGGCCCGGGTGAGGGCCGACCCCAGCATGCCGCCGGACCCGATGACCCTGCCCGCCTCATCGCCCCTTGCTGCGGTTGCTGCGGGAGCCGATCACATAGAGCGGCTTGCCCATCACGATGCCCAGGGAGGCCGCCAGGTACTCGGCGATCACGCCGAGCGACAGGAGGATGCAGCCGGAGAAGAAGGAAAGGGCGATGATCAGCGAGGTCCAGCCCTGCAGGGGCACGCCCACCACGAACTTGCCGTAGAGCGAATAGACCGACAGCAGCAGGGCCACGACGATCGAGAAGATGCCCAGCAGGCTCACCAGCCGGAGCAGGCCGGGCCCCGAGGTGACCAGCATCTGCCAGAAATGGGAGATCAGCCGCATCAGGCTGTAGCCCGACCTGCGGTCGTCCTTGCGCAGGTCCACCACCCGCGACCCGATGCGGTCGGCCACCCATAGGAGGGCCACGTCGAGATACACGCCGTTGCCGCAATACGCCGCAAGGGCACGCCCCGTGTCGCCACGGATCACCCGGAAGCTGTTGAAATCCTTCACGGCCTCGTTGCGCATCAGCAGGCTGAGGATACGCTTCGAGAGCCGGCTCGAGACATTGCGGCCGGCATGGTGCGGGAGTCCCGACGCAGGCTTCGCATACACCACCTGCAGGTCCGCCTCGAGGGCGTGGTCGACCAGCGCCAGCATCTCCTCGGGCGCATGCTGGCCGTCCTCGTCCATGGTGACGATTCAGTCGCCCATGGCAGAACTCATGCCGGCAAGCGTGGCCGGGTGCTGTCCGAAATTCTTGCTCAGCCAGACCGGCTTCACCCGGGGATGCGCCTCGGCGAGCGCCTGTATGACCAGATCCGACCGGTCAGGCCCGCAGTCGTGCACCAGCAGCACCTCCTCCACCACGACGGTGTGACCGCTGGCGGTGGGCGTCGGGGTGAAGAAGCGCGACAGGTCCTCCACCAGGGCAGACAGGGTCTTCTCGCCCTGGTACACCGGGATGACGACGGATAGCGGGATGTTGCGCATAGGAATGGGTTGAGCCCTGTCGAAGGGCCTTCCGCCCGAGGCGGCCGGACGTCCGGAAAATAGACAAGGCCTGTGGATTTTGCAAGCCGGGAGGCCCTCCCGCCCGGGGTGCAGCACGCCGCGGACCACGCGTCAGTACCGGCAGACATCGCCCATCGCCGGCGAAGGGGTGCCGCCCGACAGGCGATGCCTGTCGACGGAACTGCATCCCGCCCGGTCCGAAGGGGTCGGACCCGCAGGGCTTGCACCGCCGCCCGGCAATGCCCGACAGCCTTCAGCCGGCGCTGCGCCGGAAGCTGCAGAAGAGGAAGTGCTGCCGCGTATCGAAGGGGGTGACATGCTCCTCGGTGATGCAGCGGACCTTCTCGAAGCCGACGCGGAGGCGTTCCTGCAGCTCCGGCTCCGTATACTGGCGCACGTCGAGGCGGCTGCAACGCTTCGGTCCCTTGTCGGAGAAGGTGCCGACCACCAGGTAGCCGCGCACGGCCTGGCGCGCCGCGGCCAGGTAACTGTCCACCTCCGCTCCGACCGTGAGGAAGTGGAAGGCGGCCCGGTCGTGCCAGCAGTCGTAACGCTCCGTCGGACGGAATGCGGTCACATCGCAGACCACCCACCGGACCCCGTCGGCCCGGTCGCCCAGCCGCTGCCGCGCCCGGTCGATCGCCTTCTCCGAGATGTCGAGGACGGTGAGGTTGCGGTAGCCCTCGTCGAGCAGGTGGTCGACCAGCCGGCTGTCGCCCCCGCCGACGTCGATGATGGCCGCCTCCCGCGGCAGGCGGAACCCCCGGATGATGTCCAGCGAGGTCTGCGGCACCGCCTGCGTCCAACTCAGCTCCTCCGGCTGCTTCGTGGCGTACACCTGCTCCCAGTGCGCCTTGCGTGATGTGTCCATGGAACTATGTTCAGATCGATCTGTGCGCCGGCCTGTCGACGTCACGGAAGGTACGCAAGAGCGTTGTAAAGGCGATGCCGTGGTAGGAAAAGCGAGAGGCGACCCGGTGAGGTCGCCTCTGTCGTTTCGGTAGCCCGTAGGGGAATCGAACCCCTCATTCCTCCGTGAAAGGGAGGCGTCTTAACCGATTGACCAACGGGCCATCGTGGCTGACGGGTGGCAAAGATAGGCAGCGACCTGAAACATCCCAAAAAATCCTGACACCGGCCGGCACGGCCGGTAAAAGATGCCTGCCGCCATGACGGCCCATTCCGGCCAATCCCCTACTTTTGTGTCCCTTTTACAAACTGACAAAAAACCCGAGCAGACCATGAGCAGCGTTAAAGTCGCCATCAACGGTTTCGGACGCATCGGCCGCCTCGTCTTCCGCCAGATCTACAACCTACAGGGCATCGATGTGGTCGCCATCAACGACCTCACGAGTCCGAAGGTGCTGGCCCACCTCCTCAAGTACGACACCGCCCAGGGCCGCTTCGACGCCGAGGTGAAGGCGGGCGAGGGCTCCATCCTCGTCAATGGCGAGGAGGTCCGCATCTACGCCCAGAAGGACCCCGCGCAGATCCCCTGGGGCGAGCACGGCGTCGACGTGGTGCTCGAGTGCACGGGCTTCTTCACCGACCGCGACAAGGCCGCCGCACACCTCGCGGCCGGCGCCCGCAAGGTCGTCATCTCCGCCCCCGCCACCGGCGAGCTCAAGACCATCGTCTTCAACGTCAACCACGACACGCTCGACGGCTCCGAGACCATCATCAGCTGCGCCTCCTGCACCACCAACTGCCTGGCGCCCATGGCCAAGGTCCTCGACGACAGCTACGGCATCGTCGCCGGCCTCATGACGACCGTCCACGCCTACACGAACGACCAGAACACCCAGGACGCCCCGCATCCCAAGGGCGACCTCCGCCGGGCCCGCGCCGCCGCCCAGAACATCGTGCCCAACAGCACCGGCGCCGCCAAGGCCATCGGCCTCGTCCTGCCCGGCCTCAAAGGCAAGCTCGACGGCACCGCCCAGCGCGTGCCCACCCTCACGGGCTCCCTCACCGAACTCACCACAGTCCTCGGGAAGAAGGTCACCGCCGACGAGGTCAACGCCGCCATGAAGGCCGCCGCCAACGAGAGCTTCGGCTACACCGAGGACGAGATCGTCAGCAGCGATGTGATCAGCATCTCCTACGGCTCGCTCTTCGACGCCACCCAGACCAAGGTGCAGACGGTCGGTGACACCCAGCTGGTACGCACCGTCGCCTGGTACGACAACGAGATGAGCTACGTCAGCCAGCTCGTCCGCACCGTCGACTATTTCGCTAAGCTCATCTCGAAGTGACCCTCGACCGGTCCGGCATGATGCCGCGAGGGCCCAACCCCTCCGGCCCGATGCCGGGGCAGGCCTTCCAACAAAACGAGTCCAAATGTCCCGCTTCGCGTCCTTCGACTTCTCCGGCCACAAGGCCCTCGTCAGGGTCGACTTCAACGTCCCCCTCGACGAGGCCTTCCGGATCACGGACGACACCCGCATGACGGCCGCGCTGCCGACGATCCGCAAGGTCCTGGCCGACGGCGGCGGCGTCATCCTCATGAGCCACCTGGGCAGGCCGAAGGACGGGCCCACCGACAAGTACTCGCTGCGCCACCTCGTCCCGCACCTCCGCCACCTGCTGGGGTCGGCCGAGGTCGTCTTCGCATCCGACTGCACCGGCCCCGTCGCCGAAGCCGCCGCCGCCACCCTCCGCCCCGGCGAAGTGCTCCTCCTCGAAAACCTCCGCTTCCACAAGGAAGAGGAGAAAGGCGACCCCGCCTTCGCCGCCGCCCTCGCCCGGCTCGGCGACGTCTACGTCAACGACGCCTTCGGCACCGCCCACCGGGCCCATGCCTCCACAGCCGTCATGGCAGCCGAATTCCGGGCGGAACGGCGGATGTTCGGCCTTCTCATGGAAGCCGAGGTCGCCAGCGCAGAAAGGGTCCTCCACCAGGCCGAAAAACCCTTCACCGCCATCATCGGCGGCGCCAAGGTGTCCGACAAGATCCTCATCATCGAGAACCTCCTCCAACGCGCCACCGACATCATCATCGGCGGCGGGATGGCTTATACCTTCCTCAAGGCCAAGGGTGGACACATCGGAGAGTCCCTCTGTGAAGCCGACCGCCTCGACACCGCCCTCGCCATCCTCGACAAGGCCGCCGCCCAGGGCGTCAGCCTCCACCTGCCGCAGGACTCCGTCGCCGCCGACCGCTTCGCCGCCGACGCCGCCACCCGCGTGGCCCCCTCCCACGACATCCCCGACGGATGGATGGGCCTCGACATCGGCCCCGCCGCCCAGGCCGACTTCCAAGCCGTCATCCACCGGTCGCGCACCATCCTCTGGAACGGCCCCATGGGCGTCTTCGAGATGGACGCCTTCCAGACCGGCACCCGCGCCATCGCCGAAGCCGTGGCAGCAGCCACCCGCCACGGCGCCTTCTCCCTCGTCGGCGGGGGCGACAGCGTGGCCGCCGTCAACCGCTTCGGATACGCCGCAGACGTCAGCTACGTCTCCACCGGCGGCGGCGCCATGCTCGAATACTTCGAAGGAAAGACCCTCCCCGGCATCGCCGCCATCCGATAGGCCACAGACCCGACACCGAAAAAATCATCAAGGCCGTGCAACCCCTCGGCCCCATAACGTATCTATAACTCACACAACCCATCCGACACAAGCCATGAACACAAAGAACATCATCATCATCGCCATCGTCGGCGCCATCCTCCTCCTCGGCGGCTGCGGCTGCTCCGGCTATAACGGCCTCGTATCCAAGGACCAGGGCGTGAAGGGCGCCTGGGGCAAGGTGCAGAGCGAATACCAGCGCCGCTCAGACCTCATCCCCAACCTCGTCAGCACCGTCAAAGGCGCCGCCGACTTCGAGAAGTCAACCCTGGAAGCCGTCATCGGCGCCCGTGCCAGGGCCACCCAGACCGTCATCGACCCCGCCAACCTCACCCCGGAGAACATCGCCCGCTTCCAACAGGCCCAGGGCGAACTCTCCGGCGCCCTCAGCCGGCTGCTCGTCACCATCGAACAGTACCCCGACCTCAAGGCAAACCAGAACTTCCGCGACCTGCAGGCTCAGCTCGAAGGCACCGAGAACCGCATCAAGACCGCCCGCAACGACTTCAACGACGCCGTGCAGTCCTACAACACCAGCGTCAAGTCCTTCCCCACCGTCCTCTTCGCCGGCATGTTCGGCTTCGCCGAGAAGGGCTACTTCGCCGCCGACGCCGGCGCCGAGAAGTCTCCCACCGTCGACTTCGGCAAATAACCGCTAACCGACCGCAAGTGCCGTTCCGCTTCAACAGACGCAACGCCCAAAGCCATTTCAGCCCGGCCGACGAGGAACGGGTCGTCGCCGCCATCCGCGAGGCCGAGGCCCGCACCAGCGGCGAGATACGCGTCTACATCGAAAGCCGCTGCCGCTTCGTCGACGCCGTCGACCGGGCCATGGAACTGTTCTTTCAATTGCAGATGGACCGCACCCAGGACCGCAACGGGGTACTCGTCTACCTCGCCATGAAGGACCGCCAACTGGCCATCTTCGGCGACGAAGGGATCCATCAAAGGGTAGGCACCGGCTTTTGGAACGCAGAAGTGACCAAGATCCTGTCCGCCTTCCGCGAAGACCGGAAGGTGGACGGGCTCGTCACCATCGTACGCGACATCGGAGAGGCCCTCGTCCAGCATTTCCCCTACCACCGGGAGGACCGCAACGAACTCCCCGACAACCTCGTATTCGGCGCATGATGAGACGGACGATCCTCCCCCTGCTGCTCCTGCTGGCACAGTCGCTCACCGCCCAGATCGGGAAGTACATCCCGCCCGCCCCGAACCCGCCAAAACTCGTCAACGACTTCACCGGCACCCTCTCGGCCGACCAGCTCCAGGCCCTGGAAACCAAACTCGTCCGCTACGACGATACCACCTCCAACCAGGTGGCCGTCGTCATCATCGCCACCACCGGCGACTACGCCATCGCCGATGTCGCCACCCAGCTGGGGCGCGACTGGGGCGTCGGTAACAAGAAGAACAACAACGGCGTCGTCCTCCTCGTCGCCAAAGACGACCGGAAACTCTTCATCGCCCCCGGCTACGGACTCGAAGGCGCCATCCCCGACATCACCGCCAAACACATCATCGAAGAACAGATCCTCCCAAACTTCCGCGGGAACGACTTCTACAGAGGCCTCGACTATGGCACCGATGCCATCATGAAGGCGGCCGCCGGGGAATACGCCGTGCCAGAAGGCTATGGCCGGCGCGGCGGGGATGACACGGGCGATATCATCGGCGGCGTCGGGATCGTCATCATGATCATCGTGATCATCCTAGCCATTGCCAACCGGCGCGGCGGCGGCGGTGGTTCGTTCATGAGCCGTCGCGGGTATCGAAACTGGAGCGGTCCGTCCACCATCTTCTTCCCACCCTCCGGCTTCGGCGGCGGAAGCAGCGGCGGCAGCTTCGGCGGCGGCGGAGGCGGTGGCTTCGGTGGTTTTGGCGGAGGCAGTTTCGGAGGCGGCGGTGCCGGCGGAAGCTGGTGAACCCCGTTCCCCCACCTTCCGGCCCGGTATCGCAGCCACTACTATTTTGTGGTGTCAGCGGCAGATGTAGGTGTACCCGCCCCTCGCCCCCGGACATCGAAGGCGCCGGCGCCGGCTGGGGTTGATGATCACGAATTCGATGCTCTGGCAGGCTGTCGATGGAAAACGGGGGAACTAAACTCCCCCGTCGTTGAATGTTACTCCTCTTCCATAATGAAGCGTTCGCTTCGAGCGTGCGAAGCAGGATCTCATCGCCGTCTGGGTCGGCGGAAGGGAATTACACGGCCTCCTGTTCCTCGCGGTTCAGTTCGCGGATCCGGGTTTCGAGGTTCTCCCGTAGTGCGCTGAGTTGCTGTCGCCCCTGCTCGATGTTGTCCCGGACCTTGTCGGCCAGTTGCTCGCCTTTCCTGCGGATGTCTCCGCGGGTATCCTTTCCCGAGCGCGGGGCCAACAACAATCCCGCCACGGCTCCGGCAGCGATACCCACGGCCGCGGCTGCGATGATCTTTCCTGTCGTGTTCATCTTGATGTGTTTTAGAGGTACTGGGATGTTTTCACATGTCAAAGGTCGCCCCCGGCAGGCCCTTCAAACAATGACATGCATCAGCGATATCTGGGTCGGCGCAGCAATTGCCTCATCGAAAAGCTTGAGAACCTATGGCAGTTCTCAGAACCAGGAGGGGTTCTCAAAACCGGGTATGGTTCTCAGAACCGGGGGGAGTTCTGAGAACTTGACCGGGTTCTCAGAACCGGGAGGGGTTCTCAAAACCGGGTATGGTTCTGAGAACTGGGGGGAGTTCTGAGGGCCTTTAACCTCAAACCTCCAAGGGTACCCCCACCCTCCAAGGGTTTGCTTTCGGCAAGGCCGTATGTGTGATGGCTGTCACACATGGGATGGTTGGGTTTGGCGACCTTTGCGCCATCATCCAAAACCAACTTCCATGACCGACACCATGCTCATCTGGGTACACCGCCTACTGCGATGGGGGTTGGGCGTCTTGTTCATCGGCGTCGGCGTCATCTATTGGAAAGAGGATGCCTGGCCTGCCATCCTCTTCGGGTCGGTGATGCTGGTCACGGGTTTCTTCCGTCCGAAGCGCTGCCTCGACGACGGCACCTGTCGTGTCGGTCAGGAATAAGGAGTGCTGCAAGGTGTCGGGCATATTGCGGGGTGTTACCGCCGCATCGGCTTCTCGCGTAGTTTCGCGATCGCATGAGGTCGGCTTCTGTCAAGGAGATCAAGGATGAGTTGGCAGCATTGCCGCACAGGGAACTGGTGGCGCTCCTGCAGCGTCTCGCCCGCTTCAAGCAGGAGAACAAGGAGCTGCTGACTTATCTGTTGTTCGAATCGAAGGACCTCGACGGGTACCTCACCGCTGTCCGCCAGGAGATGCTGGAAGGCATGCACGACATCCGCCCCCGGCAGGCCTGGCTCGCCAAGAAGACCATCCGGAAGACATTGCGCATCGCCATGAAGCACGTGCGACTCTCCGCCTCCCGGCAGGCGGAGGCCGACCTGCTGATCCATTTCCTCCGACTTGTAGTAGACAGCGGGATCGACCTGTCGGCCAACCCTGTCGTGCTCAACCTTTGCCATAAGCAGGTCCGCAAAGCCTGGGCCGCCATTGAGGCCCTGCACGAGGACCTGCAGTTCGAATACCGCCAGGCAGTGGAGCGGCTTGAGGCCGTGCTGCCGGCGGCCGCGGACCGTGCCCGCTGACCTCGGGCACCTGGGGAACGCTTGCCCGTCGCGTCCCACCACAAGTAACTGCCATTCGAACACCGCCGGGCAGCGGAGCGGATAGAGAACTCCCGTCTGCGGTCCGGCCCCGTCTGCGCTGCAGGCGATGCATCGGTGCGGGCATCCGCAACGGGCCGGATTTTTTCGGCCTGCATCCCTTATATTCGCTACGTATACCCCAAGCCGTTCCGGCGGCGCCACCCAATCGACGATCCCATGGGCCCGGCCTCGATGCTTGTCCTGACGCTTGCCGCCATCGCCTTTTCCGTCATCGCCATCTTCGTCTCGCGGCTGGTCGTGAAGGGCTCGTGGAACCCGCAGAAGGGGCAGGCCTACGAATGCGGCATCCCCACGCAGGGGCAGACCTGGATCCAGTTCCAGGTCGGCTACTACCTCTTCGCCCTCATCTTCCTCGTCTTCGACGTCGAACTCATCTTCCTCTACCCCTGGGCCGTGGTCGTCAAGGAGATCGGATGGCCGGCACTGGTGGAGATCGTCATCTTCTTCGTCATCCTCTTCCTGGGCTTCCTCTACGCCCACAAGGTGAAGGCGCTGACCTGGAAGTGAGGGACTGAACGGGCGGATGGACAGACCGACAATCAACGACATGACACAGGCAGCGACGACATACACCGACCGACAGCCGGCGAAGTTCCCGGGACTCGTGCATGAAACGCCCGGCGGCGGCATCCTCTCGGGACCGCTGGAGGACGTCGTGAACTGGGCCCGCAGCAACTCGCTCTGGCCCCTCACCTTCGCCACGAGCTGCTGCGGCATCGAGATGATGTCGACCGCGGCCGCCAAGTACGACTTCGCCCGCTTCGGCTTCGAAGTCGCCCGTGCCACCCCCCGGCAGGCCGACGTGATCATCATCGCCGGCACCATCGTCAACAAGATGGCGCCCGTCCTCAAACGCCTCTACGACCAGATGGCCGACCCCAAGTACGTCATCGCCATGGGCGCCTGCGCCATCAGCGGCGGCCCCTTCTTCTACAACACCTACTCCGTCGTCAAGGGCGCCGACCACATCATCCCGGTCGACGTCTACGTCGCCGGATGCCCGCCCCGCCCCGAGGCCCTGCTGCACGCCCTCATCACCCTGCAGGAGAAGATCCGCAACGGGAGCCGCGAACGGATAGACATCGACGGAAGGAACCTCTGAGCGCACCCGACCCACGACCGACATGACGAACGAGGAACTCATCGCCGCCCTCCAGGCCTTCGACCCGACCCTCACCGCCGACACGGCCGGCGAGTGGCCCAACGTCCACGTGGATGCGTCCGCCTGGCCCCCCCTGTCCCGCGAACTCCGCACCCGCGACGACCTCGCGTTCGACTACCTCTTCTGCCTGACCTGCGTCGACTGGAAGACTCATCTCACCATGGTCTACCACCTCACTTCGACACGCCACCGGCACCACCTCGTCGTCAAGTCGAAGCTCGACAGGGAGGCGCCCTCCATCCGCACCGTCTGCGACATCTGGCGCACCGCCGAGTTCCACGAACGCGAGGCCTGCGAGATGTTCGGCGTGCAGTTCGAAGCGCACCCCGACCTGCGCAAACTCATCCTGCCCGACGACTGGCAGGGCTATCCCCTCCGCAAGGACTACGAGGACCCCGTCAACATGATCAAACTCTAACCGAGGCCGCCATGGTGGAAGAGATAGGCACGACAGAACAGGGCGACCTCGTCATCAACGTGGGTCCGCAGCACCCCGCCACCCACGGCGTGCTGCATCTCGTCATCACCCTCAACGGCGAGACGGTCAAGAAGGTGGAACCCCACCTCGGCTACATCCACCGCTCCATCGAGAAGATGTGCGAGAGCCTCAGCTACCGGCAGTTCATCTACGCGACGAGCCGGATGGACTACCTCTCCTCCCACATCAACAACCACGGATGCGCCCTCGCCGTCGAGAAGGCCCTCCAGATAGAAGTGCCCGAACGGGCCCAGGTCATCCGCGTCCTGATGGACGAACTCACGCGCATCGCCTCGCACGTGCTCTGGTGGGGCGCGATGGCCATGGACATCGGCGCCTTCACGCCCTTCTTCCACGCCTTCCGCGAGCGAGAGATGATCAACGACATCATGGAGGAGACCTGCGGCGCCCGCCTCACCATGAACTACATGGTCCCCGGGGGCGTGATGTTCGACCTCCACCCCAACTTCCACAGCCGCGTGAAGGCATTCATCCGGCAGTTCCACCGGAAACTGCCCGAATACGACGAGCTCGTCACCGGCAACACCATCTTCCGGTCGCGGACCCGCGGCGTCGGCGTGCTGTCGAAGGAGGATGCCATCTCCTACGGCTGCACCGGTCCCACGGCCCGCGCCAGCGGCGTCGACTGCGACATCCGCAAGCTATACCCCTACGAGGTCTATGGTAAGCTGCAGTTCGATCAACCCCTCGCCACCGAGGGCGACACCTACGCCCGCTACCTGGTGCGCATGCACGAGATGCGGCAGTCGCTCTCCATCCTCGAACAGCTGATCGACAACATCCCCGAAGGCGAGTTCCAGGCCAAGACCAAGGCCGTGCTGAAACCACCGAAGGGCGAGTTCTACTCGCGCGTGGAGACGGCCCGCGGCGAGTTCGGTGTCTACCTCGTCAGCGAGGGCGGCACCACGCCCTACCGCATCAAGTACCGTTCCCCCGGCTTCTCCAACCTCAGCGCGCTCGACCATGCCGTGCGCGGACAGAAGATCGGCGACCTGGTGGCCATCATGGGCAGCTTCGACCTCGTGATACCCGATATCGACAGATGACAACGGCGCCCGCGTCTGCCATGACGAAGGCGCACAACGGATGACAACACTATGTGGAGTTTCGCAGCACTGGCCGACACCATACACGAGGGGCTCAACGCGAGCCTGCCACCCGCCTGGGCCCTGGCGGCCGAGATGACGATCGTGGGGCTCTCGGCCATCGGTCTCTTCGCCATGCTCGGCCTGGTGCTGGTGCTGATGGAGCGCAAGGTCTCGGCCTTCATGCAGATCCGCATCGGACCCAACCGGGTGGGACCTGCCGGCCTCCTGCAGTCCTTCGCCGACACCCTCAAGCTGCTCGTCAAGGAAGGTATCACGCCCGACGGCGTCGACAAGTTCCTGTTCAATGCCGCGCCCCTGGTCGCGATGATCGCGGCGATGTTGCTGCTGGCACCCATCGCCTTCGCCCGCGACTTCCAGATATGGGACCTCAACATCGGCGTGCTCTACGTGTCGGCCGTCTCCTCGCTGAACGTCATCGCCATCCTCATGGCGGGCTGGAGCAGCAACAACAAGTACTCCCTGCTCGGCGCGATGCGCAGCGGTGCGCAGATCGTGAGTTACGAGCTCTCGGCGGGACTGTCGGTCCTGACCATCGTGGTGCTGGCCGGCAGTCTGCAGATGTCGGAGATCGTCGCCTCGCAGTCGGACGGATGGTGGCTCTTCAAGGGGCATGTGCCGGCCCTGCTGGCCTTCGTCATCTTCCTCGTCGCCGCGACGGCCGAGACCAACCGCGCGCCCTTCGACATGGCCGAGGCCGAGTCGGAGCTCACCGCCGGCTTCCACACCGAATACTCGGGCATGAAGTTCGCGCTCTTCTTCCTCGCGGAGTACATCAACGTGTTCATCGTCTGCGCCATCGGCGCCACCCTCTTCCTGGGCGGCTGGATGCCGCTGCACATCGGGCACTGGGAGGCCTTCAACCACGCGATGGACTGGATACCCTCCTCCCTCTGGTTCTTCGGCAAGACCTTCCTCCTCATATTCGTCATCATGTGGTTCCGCTGGACCTTCCCGAGGCTGCGCATCGACCAGCTGCTCGACCTAGAATGGAAGTACCTGCTGCCCATCGGGATGGTCAACATCCTGCTGGTGACGCTGGTGGCGATCCTGGGATGGCATTTCTGAGGGAGGACGACAATGACAACGACATGTTCCTGAAAGAATACATATCCGACATCGCCGGCGCCGTGGGGTCGCTCCTCAAGGGCATGCGGCGCACGGGCTGGTACTTCCTGCACCGGGAGGAGTCCATCACGCAGCAGTACCCCGACAACCGCGACAGCATGGGACTGCCGGAGCGCTTCCGCGGCGAGGTCGTGATGCCCCACAACGAGCAGAACGAGCACCGCTGCACGGGCTGTACGGCCTGCGAGCTGGCCTGTCCCAACGGCACCATCAAGGTGGTGACCAAGTTCGAGGTCAACGCCGAGGGCAAGCGCAAGAAGGCCGTCGACCGCTTCATCTACCATCTCGAACTCTGCACCATGTGCAACCTCTGCATCGAGGCCTGTCCGACCGACGCGATCAGGATGGCGCAGCACTTCGAGCACAGCGTGTACGACCGCAGCCAGCTCACCAAGATCCTCAACCGTCCCGAATCCAGGCTCCAGGAGGGGGTAGAATGATGAACGGAGAAACCATCGTCTTCTGGCTGCTCGCGCTGCTGACCCTCGGCAGCGCCCTGCTGGCCGTCACCACGCGGCAGATCTTCCGCTCGGCCGTGTACCTGCTCGCGAGCCTGCTGGGTGTGGCGGGGCTCTATTTCTGGATGCGCTACGAGTTCGTCGGGGCGGTGCAGATAGTGGTCTATGCCGGCGGCATCGCCGTGTTGATCATCTTCTCGGTGTTCCTCACTCAGCGGTCGGGCGAGGACCTGCCACGGCCGTCGACGGGCCGCCGCGTCGCGGCCGCGCTGGCGGCCCTCTGCGGCGTCTGGCTGGTGATGTCGCAGGTGCATGCCTCCCGCTTCAGCCCCTCTCCCGACGCGCCCGCCGGCACCACGGTGGCCGACATGGGCCGGCGCATGCTCGGCACCGGCGAGGGCGGCTACGCCCTGCCCTTCGAGGTCGTCAGCATCCTCCTCCTCGCCGCGATGGTGGGCTGCATCGTCATCGCCATGCGCGGCCAAAAAGAAAGCACATGATGACAGCGCCCGGACTCCCGCACCTGCTGCTCGTCGGCACCGCCCTCTTCTTCATCGGCGTCTACGGCTTCCTCACCCGCCGCAACCTGATCACCCTGCTGATGAGCGTCGAGCTGGTCCTCAACAGCGTCTGCATCAACTTCGTCGCCTTCAACCGCTACCTCTGGCCGGGCAGGTTGGACGGCGTGTTCTTCACCGTCTTCATCATCGCCATCGCCGCCGCCGAGGCGGCCGTGGCCATCGCCATCATCATCAACCTCTACCGGTCGCACCGGAGCATCGACGTGTCGTCCGCCGAGGAGATGCGGCACTGACCTGGCCGCCGCGACACGCCGCGCGCGACATGCACATGCTACGAATGAAAGCGAGACGACATGCCTGACACGACATCCCTCCTCCTGATCCCCCTGCTCCCCCTGGCTGGCTTCCTGATCCCGGGCCTCTTCGGACGGAGGTTCCCCGGCCGCAGCGCCGGCTGGCTGGCGACGGCCTGCATCGCCGCCTCCTGCGCGCTGGCGCTGTCGACCGCCTACGGGTATTTCAGCGACTGGGGCCGGGGCGGCGGCGGCTATGAGCAACTCGTGCCCGTCGACATCCCCTGGCTCGTCTTCACCGACGAACTGGCCATCCACCTCGGCGTGCTGCTCGATCCCATCTCGGTGATGATGCTCTGCGTGGTGACCTTCGTCTCCCTCATGGTGCATGTGTACAGCATGGGCTACATGAAGGGAGAGGGGCGGTTGCCGACCTATTTCGCGTTCCTCGGGCTCTTCACCTTCTCGATGCTGGGTCTCGTGATGTCGTCGAACCTCTTCCAGATCTATATCTTCTGGGAGCTGGTGGGCGTCTCCTCCTTTCTGCTGATCGGCTTCTACTTCCCCAGTCCCGCCGCCGTGGCCGCCTCCAAGAAGGCCTTCATCGTGACCCGTTTCGCCGACCTGGGTTTCCTCATCGGCATCCTCATCCTCGGAAGCAGCGCCGACAGCTACGACTTCCTCACCCTCATCGAGCGGCTCACCGCCACCATGAACCCCAACTACGCCGAGGTGATGGCCCCCACCTTCCTCGGCTTCTCCGTCATCGGCTGGGGCCTTGCGCTGGTCTTCATCGGCGGCATGGGCAAGAGCGCGATGTTCCCGCTACACATCTGGCTGCCCGACGCGATGGAGGGCCCCACGCCCGTCTCCGCCCTGATCCATGCCGCCACGATGGTGGTGGCCGGCGTCTTCCTCGTCGCAAGGCTCTTCCCCGTCTATTCGGTGTCGGCCCCGCAGCTGATGTCATGGATCACGCTGGTGGGCGTCTTCTCCTCGCTCTTCGCCGCCGTGATCGCCTGTACGCAGACCGACATCAAGCGCGTGCTGGCCTATTCGACCATGTCGCAGATCGGCTTCATGATGTTCTCCCTCGGGGTCTCGGGCTATGGCGGCGAGGCCGGACTGGGCTACATGGCCTCGCAGTTCCACCTCTTCACGCACGCCCTCTTCAAGGCCCTGCTCTTCCTCTGCGCCGGCGCCGTCATCCACGCCGTGCACAGCAACGAGCTGAAGGACATGGGAGGCCTGCGCCGCCGGATGCCCATCACCCATGCCTGCTTCCTGATCGCCTGCCTGGCCATCGCCGGCGTGCCGCCCTTCGCCGGCTTCTTCAGCAAGGAAGAGATCCTGCTGGCTGCCTACCAGCGCAGCCACACCGTCTTCTACCTCGCCCTCGCCACCTCGGCCCTCACCGCCTTCTACATGTTCCGCCTCTATTTCGGCATCTTCTGGGGCAAGGGACGGGAAGAGGCTCATGCCGGACACGGCCATGGCGAGGGTGGCGCCTTCATGATGGCGCCCCTGCTCATCCTCGCCATCGGCGCCATCGGCGCCGGCTTCATCCCCTTCGGACGCTTCGTGACCTCCGACAGGCTGCCCCTGGAGACACATCTCCACCTCGACTTCTCCATCGCCCCCGTGGCGCTCGGCCTCGCCGGCATCGCCCTCGCCGCCTTGATGTACCGGAAGCCGTCCGGACTGCCCGACCGCATCGCCTCCCGCCTCGGCGCCGTCTACCAGACCGTGCGCGACAGGTTCTATTTCGACGAGCTCTACCTGTTCGTGACCAAGGACATCATCTTCCGGTTCATCGGCGCCCCGGCGGCCTGGATCGACCGGAAGGTCGTCAACGGGCTGGTCGACCTCACCGGCGACACCACCCTCAGGGCCGCGGAAGCCGTGAAAGGGCTGCAGTCGGGCCGCTTGCAGTCGTATGCCTTCGTCTTCCTCGGCGGCCTCTTCCTGCTGGTGCTGCTCATGACCACCCTCTTCTGACCCCAAGCCCGCGCCCCCCGTCAAACCGCCGACATGAACCTCACGATCCTCCTCGCGATACCGCTCATCACCCTCCTCGCCGTACTGCTCGTGCCCGACGCGCGGCAGTCCCGATGGGCCGCCCTCGCGGGCGCCGTCGCACAGCTGGCCGCCTCCCTGGCCCTGCTGCTCCGCTTCCGCGAGGCCCGCGCCGACGGCGGCACGGGCTTCCTCTTCCGGCTGCAGCGCGAGTGGTACCCCGACTGGAACATCGGCTTCCACCTCGGCGTCGACGGCATCTCGCTGTCGATGATCCTCCTCACGGCCCTGGTGGTGGTGGCCGGCGTGCTCGTCTCCTGGGAAGAGACGCGCATGCCCAGGACCTTCTTCGCGATGCTCACGCTGCTGGGCCTGGGCGCCTATGGATTCTTCGTGTCGCTCGACCTCTTTGCGATGTTCTTCTTCCTGGAGCTGGCCGTCGTGCCCAAGTACCTGCTCATCGCCCTCTGGGGCAGCGGCCGGAAGGAATACAGCGCCAACAAGCTCGCCATCATGCTCATGGGCGCGTCCGTCGCCATCCTCATGGGGATCATCGCCCTCATGTTCTCGGCGCCCGACGGGCAGTGGACCTTCGACATGCTCCGCATCGTGGAGTGGGGCGTGCCGGCCGACACGCAGACGACCATCTTCGGCCTCCTCTTCATCGGCTTCGGCGTCTTCACCGCGATATTCCCCTTCCATACCTGGGTGCCCGACGGCCACTCGTCGGCCCCCACGGCCGGCTCCATGTTCCTCGCCGGCATCTCGATGAAGCTCGGCGGCTACGGCTGCCTCCGCGCCGCCGTCTGGCTGCTGCCCGAAGGGGCCAAGGCCTATGGCGACGCCATCATCGTGCTCGCCGTCATCGCCATCCTCTACGGCGCCTTCGTCACCCTCATGCAGACAGACCTCAAGTACATCAACGCCTACTCGTCGGTCAGCCACTGCGGCTTCGTGCTGCTCGGCATCGGCATGCTCACCCAGGCGGCCGTCGCCGGCGCCGTGCTGCAGATGGTCTCCCACGGCCTCATGACGGCCCTCTTCTTCGCCGTCATCGGGATGGTGTACGCCCGCACCCACACGCGGCAGGTCGCCGAGATGGGCGGACTGATGAAGCCCATGCCCTTCATCGCGGTGCTGATGTTCCTGGCGGGACTGAGTTCGCTCGGTCTCCCCGGCCTCAGCGGCTTCGTGGCCGAGATGTCGGTCTTCGTCGGCGGATGGGCGCGTGGCACCGCCTTCCACCGCACCGCCACCGTGCTGGCCGCCATGTCGATCGTCGTGACGGCCGTCTACGTCCTCCGCGCCATCGGGGCGACGATGATGGGGCCCGTGCGCGACAAGGCCCATGCGACCCTCTCCGATGCGGCCTGGTATGAGAAGGCCGCGGCCCTCGTGCTCACCGCGGGCGTCCTCGCGATGGGCCTGGCGCCCGGATGGCTCAACGACCTCGTCGGACCCGACGCCGCCGCGATCATCACCCGGCTCGGGACCGCGGCACCCTGACCACAGATCACCCCACGAAAAGGGCCACCCTGGGCCCACCCGGAACGGATATGGAAGCACTCCTGCTAGGTATGAAGACGGAATGGATGGTGACGGCCATCCTGCTGACCGTCCTGCTGCTGCGCCTCGGCAAGGGGGTGGCGCCCTCGACCCTCCTCTCGATCGTGCAGCTCCTCCTGCTCGTGGCGACGGCCCTCTCCGTCACCGGCGGGGCGACGCCCCCGCTCTTCGGCGGGATGTACCAGCCCGGACCGCTGGCCGGCTTCCAGAAGTCGGTACTGCTGTTCGCCGCCTGGATGGTGACGCTGCTCTTCCACGACTGGCAGCGGGGTTCGGAGCACCTCTCCGAATACCTCATCCTCATGCTCTCCTCCCTGCTGGGCATGTGCCTCATGGTCTCTGCCGGCAACCTGCTCATGCTCTACCTCTCGCTGGAGCTGGCCACCATCCCCATGGCGGCCGCCGCCAACCTCGACCTCGGCCGCAAGCGCTCCTCCGAAGGGGCCATGAAACTCATCCTCTCGTCGGCCTTCTCCTCGGGCGTCCTGCTCTTCGGCATCTCACTGGTGTACGGCACGACCGGCAGCCTCGACTTCGCCGGCATCACGGCCGCCGTCGACGGCGGCGGCCTGCAGACGCTGGCCTTCGTCTTCCTCTTCGCGGCCTTCGCCTTCAAGATGTCGGCCGTGCCCTTCCACCTCTGGACGGCCGACGTCTACCAGGGCTCCCCCATGCCCGTGACGGCCTACCTCTCGGTCGTCTCCAAGGGGGCGACGGCCTTCGTGCTGGTCAACCTGCTGCATGGCCTGTTTGCCGCCATGAGCGATGCCTGGTACCGGCTGCTGATGGTCGTCGTGCTGGCCACCCTCGTCATCGGCAACCTCTTCGCGTTGCGGCAGCAGGACATCAAGCGGTTCCTCGCCTTCTCCTCCATCGCCCAGGTCGGCTTCATCCTGATGGGGATGACGGGCAACCGTCCCCTGGGCGTCTCGGCCATCACGTATTTCGTGCTGGTGTACGTGTTCTCGAACCTCGCCGCCTTCGGGGTGGCGGCCCTGGTGTCGGCCCGCACGGGCGCGGAGGACATCCCCGCCTATCGGGGGCTGGCGAAGTCGAACCCCTTCCTCGCCTGGATGATGGCGTTGGCGCTCTTCTCGCTGGCGGGCATCCCGCCGACGGCAGGCTTCTTCGCCAAGATGTTCCTTATCGTGGAGGGCTCCTGGCAGGGTGACTACTGGTTCGTGGTCGCCGCCGCCATCAACATCGCCGTCTCGCTGTATTACTATATGCGCATCGTCCGGCTCATGTTCTCCGAGCCCGAGCGGCCGATGGATGCGATCGTCCCGGCCCCCTCCGAACGGCTGGCCCTCCTCGTCTGCGCCGCCGGCATCGTGCTGGCCGGCGTGCTGAGCTGGCTGTACGACCATATCTCCACCCTCATCTGACCCCCAAGGCAAGGCATATGGCCATCAACGCAAACCACCCCTTCGAAGAGCTCGACGGCCGCCGCTGCGCCGTCGTGGAGCGCAACGTGCCCCCCGCCCGCGTCGACTTCATCCGGTACATCCTCGAAGGCAACGGCTACACCGTCGTCGTGGTGCCCTCGCCACCCCCCAAGGCCGCCCCGGCCCCCAAGCCCGTCGAGGGGGAGGCGCCGCCGCCACCCGCTCCGGAGCCACCCGCCACTTTCACCGTCGGCGTCACCGACGTCACCTTCAACACCGTCAACGCCATCTTTGGCAGACTGCTGCGAAGTCCCGAGGGCCGCGTGGTGACGCTGGCCTACTGGCAGCAGCAGGAGGAAGTGCCCAGCGATGGTGTGCCTTATTTCCAGCAGCCACGTCGGTAGGGGATCAGGGACTTGCCCGCTCCTCCACAAGCAGGCTGCCTGCCCTGGTCTGCAAAACGCCAGCCTCTCGGGTCGACCTGTCGATGCACCCCTCGACCCTTCGTGCCATGGCACAGGCATTGGATGACATCATGGGGGAACTGATGGACGACATCGATGGCCGGGGGAGCGGATGATCCATCATTCAATGGTTCTGCATCTCCATATCCTCTATGCAGGGTCCTGTTTTATCGAGGTCCCTGGGCTTGTCAGGAACCATTCAGGAACGGACCGATGATCCCCTCCATCTTCCCGTATTCCACGAGGAAGGCGTCGTGCCCGTAGTCCGACGCCAGAAGCGCGAAGCGGGCGCTGGGCACATGCTCGGCCAGGAAGGCCTGTTCTTCTGGCGGGAAGAGGAGGTCCGTGTCGATGCCGATGGCGAGCGTCCGGGCGTGGATGCCGGCCAGCACCTCCTCCAGCGGTCCCCTGCCGCGGCCGAGGTGGTGCGCATCCATCCCCTTACTGAGGGCGTGGTAGCTGAAGGCGTTGAATCTTGCCGCGAGTTTTTCGCCCTGGTAGCGCTGGTAGGATTCGCTGCGGAACCCTTCGATCCTTTCGGGGTCGTCGGGCTGTTTGGCGGCATAGGTGCGGTAGTGCCGGTAGCTGAGCAGGGCTACGGACCTTGCCACCTTCATGCCCGCCATGCCCGCGTCGGGGCGGCTTTCCGGCCAGGACGGGTCGGCCTCGATGCACAGGCGTTGCGAGGCGTTGAAGGCCCGCCCCCAGGCCGAATGGCAGGCGTTGGTGGCGATGGGGATGATGCGGTCGAACAGCGCCGGCTCTTCGACGGCCCATTCGAGTAGCACCTGGCCACCCATGGAGCCGCCGATGCCGACGGCGATGCGGTCGATGCCGAGGTGGCGGCGGAGATGGATGAAGGCCCGCGCCATGTCGCGCGGGGTGAAGAAGGGGAAACCGTGGTACCAGGGCACGCCCGTCGCCGGGTGGGTGTCGAGCGGACCGGTGCTGCCATAGCAGCTCCCGGGCATGTTGGCGCAGACGATGAAATGACGGGCGGGGTCGAAGAGCCCGCCCTCGCCCACCAGTCCCGCCCACCAGTCGAGCGGGTCGGCACTGCCGGTCAGCGCATGGAAGACCCATACCGTGTTGCCGCCCGCCGCATCCGGCCGGCCGTGGGTCGTATAGGCCAGCCGGAAGCCGGGCAGGGTGTCGCCCGACTCCAGCACGAAAGGCCTGTCATGTTCGTATGTTTCCGATACCATCGGTTCCTCCCTTCTTGTCAGCGAATGATCAGGCGCCGATGGCGGCGAACGCCTGCTCCAGGTCGGCCTTGATGTCTTCGATATGCTCGATGCCCACGCTCACGCGTATCTGGTTGGGGAGTACACCCGAAGCAAGCTGCTCAGCCTCGCTGAGCTGCTCGTGCGTCGTGGTGGCCGGATGGATGACGAGCGTCTTCGCGTCCCCGACGTTGGCGAGGTGAGAAGCCAGCTTCAGCGCGCCGATGAAGGCTGCCGCCTTTTCTTTGCCTCCCCGGATGCCGAACTGGAGCACGCCGCCGAAGCCGTTGCGAAGGTACTTCTTCGCGTGGGCATGGTAGGGACTGCTCTCCAGGCCCGGATACCAGACGAACTCGACCTGCGGATGGGCCTCGAGCCACTGGGCCAGCGCCAGTGCGTTCTGGGCGTGCCGCTCGACGCGCAGCGACAAGGTCTCGAGGCCCTGCAGCAGCAGGAAGGAGTTGAACGGACTCAAGGCCGGACCGAAGTCGCGCAGTCCCTCCACGCGGGCGCGGATGATATAGGATATGTTGGGGAGACCCAGCGGGTTGCCCTCTCCGAACACTTCCCAGAACTTGAGCCCATGGTAGCCTTCGGACGGCTCCGTGAACTGCGGGAACTTGCCGTTGCCCCAGTTGAAGTTGCCGCCGTCGACAATGACTCCGCCGATGGACGTGCCATGTCCACCGATCCACTTGGTGGCCGACTCGACGACGATGTTGGCGCCGTGCGCCAGCGGCTGCGACAGGTAGCCGCCTGCTCCGAAGGTATTGTCGACGATCAGCGGGATGCCATGCTCGCGGGCCACGGCTGCGATGGCCTCGAAGTCAGGCACGTTCAGCCTCGGGTTGCCGATGGTCTCCACATAGAGGGCCCGTGTCTTGTCGTCGATCAGCGACCGGAAGCTGGCGGGGTCGTCACCCTGCGCAAAGCGGGCCTCGATGCCGAGGCGCTTGAAGGCCACCTTGAACTGGTTGTAGGTGCCGCCGTAGAGGAACGAGGTGCTCACAAAGTTGTCGCCCGCCTGCAGGATGTTGTTCAGCGCCAGGAACTGCGCCGCCTGGCCGCTGCCCGTCGCCAGCGCCGCCACGCCGCCTTCCAGCGCTGCCACGCGCTTCTCGAAGACGTCGGTCGTCGGGTTCATGATCCGGGTGTAGATGTTGCCGAACTGCCGCAGTCCGAAGAGATTGGCGGCGTGCTCCGCATTGTCGAACCCGTAGGATGTCGTCTGGTAGATAGGCACGGCCCGCGACCGGGTCGTCGGGTCGATCTCCTGGCCGGCGTGCAGTTGCAGTGTCTCGAAACGGTGGTTGCTCATGTGTCTTGGGTTTGAAGGTGGATGTGGATTGGATGATAAGTCTATCCTTTTGATCGACTTTTTCCTCATGACGCGCCCATTCCATCGACTGCGCCTCGCGGCCTGTCCGGGCATGAAAAAGCCCGTCGGGAGTCAGACGGGCTTTCGAAGTTGATCTGGGGGAAAGCTTGGGTTCTGACTTATCTGCCTCACCCGTGGGTGAGATGGAATTGGCACCTTTTCCGCCGGGGGCGGAGAGGTTGTCAAGGCTTCATCGGGCCATGACCCTCAGCCTTTCTGGATAAGACGACAAAGAACTGCCCCAAAAGTAGTCCCGCCCCGACGTCACCGCCAAATATTTTTTCGGGCCGCCGTCCGCCGCCTGCCGGATTGCAGGGCAGTCGGTACTTTTGCCGGCCAATCCCCCCACATGCAGGATGCCATCGAGGTCTTAGGCGCCCGTGTCCACAACCTGAAGGACATGGACATCGCCATTCCCAAGAACCGCCTGGTGGTGGTCACCGGCATCAGCGGCAGCGGGAAGTCTTCGCTGGCCTTCGACACCCTCTTCGCGGAGGGCCAGCGCCGCTACATGGAGACCTTCGGGGCCTATGCGCGGCAGTTCATCGGCGACATGGACCGGCCCGATGTCGACCGCATCACCGGCCTCTCGCCCGTCATCTCCATCGAGCAGAAGACCACCAACCGCAACCCCCGCTCGACGGTCGGCACCGTGACGGAGATCTACGACTTCCTGCGCCTGCTCTTCGCCCGCGTCGGCGAGGCCTTTTCCTACCACACGGGCAGGCGGATGGAGAAGTTCAGCGAGGACGAGATCTTGGACGACCTGTTCCGCAAGTTCGACGGGAAGCGCATCCAGCTGCTGGCGCCGCTGGTGCGCGGACGCAAGGGGCACTACCGCGAACTCTTCGAGGACGTGCGCAAGAAGGGCTACCTGAAGGTGCGCGTCGACGGCGAGGTGAAGGACCTGGTGCCGAAGATGCAGGTCGACCGCTACAGGATGCACGACATCGAACTCGTGGTGGACCGGCTGCAGGTCGCCCCCGACATGCGCGTACGCCTCGCCCAGAGCCTCCAGAAGGCCATGCAGCTCGGCAAGGACCTCGTCTTCGTCCTCCCCGCCGATCATGCCGCACCCGTGCAGTACAGCAAACAGCTGATGTGCGTCGAGACGGGGCTTTCCTACGAGGAACCCTCCCCCAACACCTTCTCCTTCAACTCGCCCTACGGCGCCTGCCCGCAGTGCAAGGGACTGGGGCAGATCTACCGCGTCGACCTCGAGGCCGTGATGCCCGACCGCTCGCTGTCGATCGAGGCGGGCGGCATCGCCCCGCTCGGCGAGGCCCGCGAGGCGCAGGTCTACCGCCTGGTCGAGCAGCTGGCGAAGAAGAACCGCTTCAGCGTGAAGACGGCCCTCGCCGACCTCTCCGCCAAACACCTCAACCTCGTCCTCTACGGCAGCGAGACGGAGCCCGACGCCGAAGAGCTCATGGCCGGCTCCGAGGAGCCCGTGCCCGAAGGGGCCTACGAAGGCGTCGTACGCATGGTCATCCGCTGGTTCAACGCCAGCAACAGCGACGCCATCCGCGAATGGGCGGAGCGCTTCATGCAACTCGACACCTGCCCGACCTGCGCGGGCACGCGCCTGAAGAAGGAAAGCCTCTGGTTCAAGATCGCCGGGCGGAACATCACCGAACTGGGCGACATGGACCTCGACCGCTTCGCCGCCTGGCTGGGCGACATGGAGGGTCAGCTCTCCGCCAAACAGCGCACCATCGCCCATGACCTCCTCAAGGAGATCGCCGAGCGCACCGGCTTCCTCCTCGACATGGGCCTCGACTACCTCACCCTCAACAGACCCACCCGGACGCTCAGCGGCGGCGAGTCGCAACGCATCCGCCTCGCCACCCAGATCGGCTCGCAACTCCAGGGCATCACCTATATCCTCGACGAGCCGTCGATCGGCCTGCACCAGCGCGACAACCACCGGCTCATCACCGCACTCCAGCACCTGCGCGACATCGGGAACACCGTCATCGTCGTCGAGCACGACCGCGACATCATGCTCGCCGCCGACCACCTCATCGACATCGGCCCCGGCGCCGGCCAGCACGGCGGACGCGTCGTGGCACAGGGCACGCCCCACGAAGTGCTCCGCTCCGCCGCCTCCGAGACGGCCCGCTACCTCGACGGCCGCGCCCGCATCGAGTTGCCGGCCGCACGCCGACCCGGCAACGGACGGCATGTCGTCCTCCAGGGCGCCTCCGGACACAACCTGCGCGACGTCGACGTGTCGCTGCCCCTCGGGACACTCACCGTCGTCACCGGCGTCAGCGGCAGCGGCAAGTCGACACTCGTCAACGAGACCCTCTACCCCATCCTCGCCCGGCACTGCCACGGCGCGAGGCTGCAGCCGATGCCGTACCGGTCGGTAAGCGGACTCGAGGACATCGACAAGGTCATCGAGATCGACCAGTCACCCATCGGCCGCACCCCGCGCAGCAACCCCGCCACCTACTGCGGCTTCTTCAACGAGATCCGCCAACTCTTCGCCGCCGTGCCCGAAGCCAAGGTGCGCGGCTACACCCCAGGCCGCTTCTCCTTCAACGTCAAACAGGGACGCTGCGAGGTCTGCGAAGGCGGCGGCATGCGCGTCATCGAGATGAACTTCCTGCCCGACGTGTACGTCCCCTGCGAGAAATGCAGCGGCAGGCGCTACAACCGCGAGACCCTGGAGATCCGCTACAAGGGGAAGTCCATCAGCGACGTGCTCGACATGACCGTCGACGAGGCCTGCGAGTTCTTCATGCCCGTCCCCTACCTCTACCGCAAGATGCACGTCCTGCAACAGGTCGGCCTCGGCTACGTCACCCTCGGCCAGTCGGCCGTCACCCTCAGCGGCGGCGAGGCCCAGCGCGTCAAGCTGGCCACCGAACTGGCCAAGCGCGACACGGGCCGCACCTTCTACATCCTCGACGAGCCCACCACCGGCCTCCACTTCCAGGATATACGCCACCTGCTCGACGTACTGCAGAAACTCGTCGACCGCGGCAATACCGTACTCGTCATCGAACACAACATGGATGTCATCAAGGTGGCCGACCACATCCTCGACATGGGGCCGGAAGGGGGAAGGGGAGGAGGCACCCTGCTGTACGCCGGGCCGCCCGAAGGCCTGCCCAAGGTCAGGACCAGCCATACGGGCCGCTTCCTGAAGGATGAACTGAAACGATGAGCGGGGAGCCCTTCCCCCCACCATGGCAGACGCCGGCCTGCACCGGACCGGATCACCAACGCACGACATGCGGGCAGCGCGTCTGGTCGAGGGCCCGACGGAAGACGGCATCGCCGATGTCGCCGAGGCGCATCCCCAGCCGCAGATTCATCGAATAGTAAGCGTCGTTGTTCCGCGGGTTGCCGCGCTGCTCGAAGCCGAGGAAGCTCGTACGCGTGTTGGACTGGATGGAAAGGTTCGAATGGTTGGCGAGCCTGACGGCGATGTCGGCCTCCACGGCATTGGCGCCGAAATGGTCGTAGAAGTCCTTGTCGGGGATGTAGTTGGTGCTGACATCGTCGATATAGTCGGTGAAGGTCATCCGGTTGACCACCTCGAAGCCGACGTAGAACCGCTCGTTGACAAAATACCGGATGCCAAAACCATAGGGGATGTTGACCTGCGTGAGGTCGTACTCCTTCCGCTCGGGATGCGCCTTCATGCCCTGCCCCTCCGTGCGGAGGGGCTTGAGGTCGACCCAGGTGGCCGTGCCGTTGGCATCGGTGTACTGCGCCTGCGGGTTGAAGCGGAACACCCCGACGCCCAGCAGCAGGTAGGGCCTGACCTTCTGTAACGTCTCGTCGGGGTTCCGCTCCATCCAGAGGGTGGGATAGAACTCGGCCGCAACGAAGGCCTCCGCCAGGGGGGAACGGAAATGCAGGTTCCGCTCCATACGGGTGAGCTCATGGCCGCCGCCGGCGGCGATGATGCTGTCGGCGCCTTCCAGCCGCCCTATGTTCACCGCCACGCGGAAGACGAGGTGAGGGGTCGGCGAAAAGGCCGCATAGGCGCCCGACATGATGCGCGTCAACTGGATGTTGTTGTCCTTCAGGAAGGTCATGCCCCGGCCGTAGCGCCCCCCCAGGTCGCCCAGGAAGTTGGAAGGGCCGACCGTCAGGCCTGCCTCCATCCGCAACTGCCCCAGGCAGGGGTCGCGCAGGAAGATGATCACGACCAACAATGACAGGAAGGGTTTCAGGCGACGTACGGCGCCAGGGAGGTAAGAAGGCGTCATGCTTTCGTAGGGTTGGACCCTACGCTAACGTCACCGGTCCGGAGATATTGCACAGGCAGGGTTGCCACACGCCCGATTCGACGGCGGGCACCACGGACAGCCTCCGTTACCCTGCTGAACCCGCTCGAAGGGAACCCCTCCGCGCTGGACTTCAACGAGGCCGTGTACCTGTCCTGACATCCCGACTCACGGGGTTTCGTAAAGGAAGGTCATTTCCTCTGCGGCTACGAGCATTTTTCCGGCAACTCCTTCTGGTACAACGCCCGCTACTTCGCCGGTATCGAACGGCCGACCCCCGCGCAGCGGCTGGTGTGGTTCCATGCCGAGTGGCTCGCGTTCAGGAACCATCCCGACATGTGCGAAATCTTCTTCGACCTCGACCTGTGGAAGGACAGACTGCCGGACGAAATCAGGAACATCGACGATCATCAGCCGTAGGCGCTTCGATCCCCCGAGGCCGCCAGGCCTTCGGGAACAATCAGTGATACGGCCGTGCCCGGCTGGACCTTACGATGGGGTCGATGAGCGGAGCAGGGTCCGGGTCGTCGGTGCAAAGCCGCTGTGGGTCTCGACCCTTGGCGCCCCATCCCGGGTGCGACATGCCAGCTATGCCGGCGAGGCTGGGCACAGCCGCATCTTCACATGCGGTATGCCGTCCTCCATGTACACCTCATCTTCCGGGACGAAGCCGAAGGAACCGTAGAACGCCTTCAGGTACAGTTGTGCGCCGATGACGATGTCCACCGGTGCGAACAGCCTGCGGCATTCGGCGATCGACCGTTCCATGAGTCGTCTGCCGTAACCCTGCCGGCGGGTGGCGGGGGAGGAGACCACCCGTCCGATGGACGCCTCGGGGTAGGCCAGTCCGGGCGGCATGAGCCGGGCGCTGGCCTGCAGCCGGCCGTGGTCGTGCAGGGTGAGGTGCCAGGCGGGCTGGTCCTTGTCGTCGGTGTCGAGGAAGATGCATTGCTGCTCCACGACGAACACTTCGGAGCGGAGGCGGAGGATGGCGTAGAGTTCGTGGGGCGTCAGCCCGTCGAAGGGCTTCAATGTCCAGCGGATGTTGTCTTCCATGCAGCGGGGTTGTCAGTATCCGTACCGGTCCTTCCATCGCTCGCGGAGGAAGCGGCGCAGTTCCTCCTCCCTGGCATTGCGGCCTGGGTCGTAGAACCGCTGGCCCGACAGCCGTTCGGGGAGGAATTCGAGTTCGGCGAAGCCGCCCTCGTAGTCGTGCGCGTATTTGTAGCCTGTGCCGTAGCCGAGGTCCTTCATGAGGCCTGTCGGGGCGTTGCGGATGGGCAGGGGCACCGGCAGGTCGCCATGCTGCCTGACGGCGGCCAGGGCGGCCTCCACGGCCTTGTAGGAGGCGTTGCTCTTGGCGCTGCAGGCGAGGTAGACGGCGCATTGCGAGAGGATGATGCGGGCTTCGGGCCAGCCGATGCGGTCGACCGCGTCGAAGGTGGCGTTGGCCAGCAGCAGGGCGTTGGGGTTGGCGTTGCCGATGTCCTCGCTGGCGAGGATCAGCATCCGGCGGGCGATGAAGCGTACGTCCTCTCCGCCTTCCACCATGCGGGCCAGCCAGTAGACGGCGGCGTTGGGGTCGCTCCCGCGGATCGACTTGATGAAGGCCGAGATGATGTCGTAGTGCTGCTCGCCCTGCTTGTCGTAGAGGGCGACCTTCTGCTGCACCACCGCCTGTACCAGGGCGTCGTCCACCACCGGCGGACTGCCTGTGGCCGAGCGGACCGCCAGTTCGAGGAGGTTGAGCAGCTTACGGCCGTCGCCGCCCGACAGTTTCAGCAGGGCCCCCGTCTCCCGGACCACCGGCGACGCCTGCCGCATCCCCTCGTCGAGCTCCACCGCCTGACGTACCAGCCGCAGCAGGCTTTCCTCCGACAGGGGCCTGAGGACAAAGACCTGGCAGCGCGAGAGCAGGGCGCTGTTGACTTCGAAGGACGGGTTTTCCGTCGTCGCGCCGATGAGCGTCACGATCCCCTTCTCCACCGCCCCCAGCAGGGCGTCCTGCTGACCCTTGTTGAACCGGTGGATCTCGTCGATGAAGAGCACGCCGCCCCCCGAGGCCTCGGCCATGGCGATCACCTCGCGGACCTCCCGAACGCCCGCGCTGATGGCGCTCAGCGGGAAGAAGGGCCGCCCCGCCGTCACCGCCAGCACCGTCGCCAGCGTCGTCTTGCCCGTTCCCGGAGGTCCCCACAGGATCATCGACGGCAGCTCGCCGGCGGCCAGCGCGCGCCGCAGGATGCTGCCCGGCCCGGTGAGGTGCTCCTGACCGACGATGTCATCGAGCGACTTCGGGCGGATGCGTTCGGCCAACGGGGCTCTCATGCCCGCGAAGGTCCTGAAATTTCACCTTCCATTGCCTACATTTAGCCGCCTACGGGCACCTTCCCGATGGAGATCCTCTTCTGGACAAGCGCCGCTGCGATAGGCTATGCCTACCTGGGCTACGGACTGCTGGCCTGGGGCCTGGCCGGCCTCCGTCGGCGTGCCCGCCATCCGGCCGCAACGGCCACCCTTCCCGACGGGGCCTGTCCGCGCGTCGCCTTCGTCATCCCCGCCTGCAACGAGGCCGACGTCATCGCGGCCAAGGTGATCGACACGCTGTCGCTCGACTACCCGCGCGACCGCCTGCAGGTGATCGTCGTCACCGACGGCTCCGACGACGGCACGGCCGACCTCGTCGAGCGGATCCCGGGCATCCTGCACCTCCACGAGGCCGTCCGCCGGGGCAAGGCCGCCGCCATGAACCGTGCGGTCGGGCATGCCGGACCGGCCGATATCGTCTGCTTCAGCGATGCCAATACGAGGGTCAGACCCCGATCCCTCCGCCACATGGCGGCCGCCTTCGCCGACCCTTCCGTCGGTGCCGTCTCCGGCGAAAAACAGGTGCTCCGCGATGCCGCCTCGCCCGTCTCGGGCGAGAGCGCCTACTGGCGCTACGAGTCGGCCATGAAGCGGCTCGACGCCCGCCTGCATTCGGCCGTCGGCGCCGCCGGCGAACTCTTCTGCGTGCGGCGTGCCCTCGCCGAGCCCATCCCCGACGATACGCTGCTCGACGACCTGCACGTGTCGCTCGCCGTCTGTCGGAAGGGCTACCGCATCGCCTACGAGCCCGCGGCCGTGGCCGAAGAGCCCCCTTCGCTCGACCTTGGCGACGAGACCCGCCGCAAGGTCCGCATCGCCGCCGGCGCCTTCCAGACCATCCTCCGCTTCCGGGCCCTCCTCCTGCCCTGGCCATACCCCGTCACCGCCTTCCAGCTCGTCTCGCGCCGCGTCTTCCGCTGGGTCGTCTGTCCGCTCGCCATCCCCCTCCTCCTCATCGCCAACCTGGCCCTGGCGATGTCACCCGCTCCGCATGGATTCTACCTGCTCACCCTGACCGGGCAGTCGGCCTTCCATGCCCTGGCCCTCCTAGGCTGGCACAGGGCCCGCAGGGGCCTCCGGTCGGCAGCACTCCTCCACCTCCCGTTCTACTTCGACTTCATGCACGCCTGCATGTGGGCCGGATTCGTCCGCTTCATCCGCGGACGGCAGCATGTCACCTGGCACCGCGCTCGCCGTCGCTGACCCCGGGCGTCCACCCCTCCCCGCCCGGGCCTCACGCTGCCCGGCCTGCCCCCGCCCCCGGGTTCTCAGAACTCCCCCCGGTGTTGAGCACCATGCGGGGTTTTGAGAACCCCACTCGGTTTTGAGAACTCCCCCCGGGTTGGGGGAACCGGTCGGTATCCCTGGGGGTGGGGTGGCCGGCGAAAAAGAAGAGGCCGGCTGCGGGAGCCGGCCTCTGGAGGGTGTCGATGGCTGTGTGCCGCCTCAGTCGATGAGGATGCGGCGGACGTAGTAGTCGTTCCCGTGGTTGATGCGCAGCATGTAGACGCCTGGGGTGACGCCGTTGAGTCGGATGGTCTCGTTGAATGCCCCGCTGAAGCGGTCATAGGTCTTGCGGAACACCTGTTGGCCGGAGACGTTGAGGACGGTGACGTTGAGGTCTTCGCGTCCGCTGACGCGGAACTGCAGGTTGAACTGTCCCTTGTTGGGGTTGGGCGCGAGCACCATGCCGATCCTGGCCGGGTCGACGTTGTTGATGGACGTGAGGACGACGTTGAGTTCGTTGGACAGTCCGGTGCAGCCGAACTCGTCGGTCACCGCCACGCGGTAGAGGCCGTTGGTGGTGGCGGTGTACTGCTGGCTGTTGGCGCCGGGTATCTCGGCGCCGTTGAGCCGCCACTGGTTGTTGGCGGCCGACGAGCTGGAGAGTACGTTGCCGTTCTGGGAGATCGTGGGCACGACGTTGTTGGGTGCCGTGATGGCCACCCTGGGGCTGGGGCAGAAGAGGAGCGGGCTGACCTTGATGTCGTAGTAGAAATAGTAGAAGTTGTTGGGGTCGTTGGGTGGCTGCAGGCCGTTGCCGGTGATGGCGAACGCGTCACTGCCGCCGTTGAGTTTCCAGGGGTAGGTGTTGGGTGTGGTGATGTTGTTGTTGCGGAAGACGTTGGCCCCGTCGGAGCATTGCATGATGAGGATGTGGTTGCCGGGCTGTACGACGGGGAAGTTGACATTGTAGACGAAGCCGGGGTCGCTGGCGTTGTTCTCGGTGGCGGCGCCGGCCTGTGCGGTGGGCCGGCTGTTGATGACGGGGAACTTGAGGCTGCCGCGGTTGTAGTAGGAGTACTGGCCCTGGTCGTTGGGTTCCTGGGCGAGGTCTGCGTTGATGATGTTGATGAAGCCGGGGTTGGCGGTGTAGAGGCGCACCGATTCGATGAGTACGGGGAGGGTGTTGGAGAACCGGACGAAGTTGCCGCTGAAGGCGTTGTAGCCGCCGTTGGGGTACACCATCTTGTTGGCGGGGCCGGCCTTGCCGGTGAATTCGTTGGCGGAGGCGTAGTACTTGCGGTCGGCCGTGATGGTGGGGGTGGTGACCTGGGTGCCGGAGGCCGAGGTGGCCAGCGGTACGAGGGCGGTGGGGGAGGAGAACCAGGTGATGCGGCTGTCGGCGCCGCCGCCCACGGTGCCTTTGAGGTATACTTCCTGTCCGTTGCAGACCACGGAGCTGATGTTGGTGGGGGCTGCGCCGGCGTTGGAGGTGTACACCTGGGTGGTGACCTCGTTGTTGCCGGGGAGCTGGTCGCCCTGCATGTTGACCCTTGTGCGGAGGCTGTAGGTCTTGCCGGCCTCCATGTTGAACGGCGTCTGGAGGGTGAAGAGCACTTCGGCGTCGGGGGCGATGTTGAACTTGCAGGTGTCTCGCAGGGTGGCCACGAGGGTGGTGCCCGTGCGTACTTCGACCTCCACGGGTACGCGGTTCTTGGCCACGGCGCCCAGGTTGCGGATGTTGACGCTGACGTATTTGGCGGGGTTGGCGCACTCGCCGCTCTCGGGGTAGGCCACGAGGCCGGCCGACACGTCGTTGGAGGGCGGGGCGACGGTCAGCTGGTAGTCCTGCGTCTCGCCGCGGGTGTAGGCGGCGGCGGGCTCGACGTTGGCGGCGGCGGCCGTCTCGGAGAGGACGATGCGCAGGGCCAGGATGTTGCCGACGCTGGCGGTATTGGGGATGCTGATGCTTCCGGTGAAGGCGCCGTTGTTGGTGAGGGCGGCGCTGGTGGCGGCCGTCTCGCCGGCGTCGGCGAAGTCACCGTCCTGGTTGAAGTCGACGAAGACCTTGGCGAAGCGGGTTGCGTCGCTGGCGTCGCAGCTGTTGGTGCGGATATGGAAGGGTACGCTGCTGCCCACTTCGGCTAAGCCCTGGATCTGCCGGAAGTCGGAGTAGGTCTTGCAGCCGGTCGTGTTGAGGTTGCGGATGGTGCCGATGCTGACGCTGTCGATGCGGCTGCCGGCGTTGGTGGCGGGTGCGGAGGCGGCATAGGGGGTGCCGCCGACGCCCGAGGCGATGAGGGTGTAGGTCTGGGTGCCGGAGCGGGTAAGGGCGCCCTTGTGGGTGACTTCTATCGTATAGGTGGCGCCGACGACGGTCGAGTCGATCTCGACGACTTCGACGTTGTCGAGGTCGTTGTCGCCGCGGGTGGCCGCCAGGGCGGGGAAGAGGACGTCGAGCTTCCAGGGCTGGTGGACGCGACCGGCGCGCTTGACGCGCAGGTCGAGGTCGTGTACGAGCTTCCGGCCTCTGTCGTTCACGGGTTGTCCGGCGGCTACGGGCCCCGGGGGGTCTGTCCAGCAGATGGTGACCTTGAGGGGTCCCTTGCCGGAGGCGACGACGTTGAGGGCGTAGGTTCCGCCGTTGTTGAGGGTGCGCTGCTGGACGACGTTCTCCCCGGTCCGGTCGATCACCTGTGCCGCCCGCTCGATGTTGGCGAGTCCCCATCCGTGGAGGTAGTCGGGGCCCGGGACGCCCGTGGCCTCGCTGGCGGTATGGATGACAAGGCCGCGCATGGTGGACGACCAGGCGGGCGTGTTGCCGTTCTTACGCATCCAGAGCTCCTGGAGGAGCATGACGGAGCCCGAGATGGTCGGTGAGGCCATCGACGTGCCCGAGGAGGTCGCATAGGAGGTGTTGCCGGCGGAGTTGGTAGAGGTGACGCCCTCGCCGTTGGAGACGATGTCGGGCTTGATGCGGCCGTCGTCGGTCGGGCCGACGCCGCTGAAGTCGCTCAGCACGACGTCGCCGGGCTTGCCGTAGCCGAGGGGGATGGCTTCGACGCTGCCCACGGTGAGGATGTTCTTGGCGGTGCCATAGGTGGGGATGAGGTCATACCCCGTCTGGCTGCTGATGCCGTCGGGGCGGGGGCCGGCGCTGACGAGGGAGCCGGTGGAGCTGATGCGCCAGTAGTTGGTGCCCACGGCGGGGCCCGTCTCGTTGCGGTTGTTGGCGGCGGCGTTCACGATGAGGTAGTTGGGCGCCAGCATGGCGATGGAATCCCAATTCTGGGCTTGCGAGTCGTAGAAGCCGAACTTGTAGTCTTCGGTCTCCCCCCAGGCGCCGTAGAACTCCCAGCGCGACTGGACGGAGTTGTACCGCCATCCGGCGATGGTGCCGTAGGAGTGGTTGGAGGCGAGGAGGCTGGCGGCTGCGGCCGACATCTCGGAGATGTGGCTGTCGAAAGTGTAGGAGAGGAGCCCCGGCAGGCCGTAGGCCATGCCCCGGGCCCAGGGGTTGACGCCGCTGGCGATCATCGTCCCGGCCACATGGGTGGAGTGGTCGCTCAGGCCCGACTGCGCATCTCGGACGGTGATGCGGCCCGTGAACTCCTGGTGCGTGGCGAGGATGCCGCCGCCGTCCCAGATGGCGAGCCTGTCCTTCAGGAGGGTGTTGTTGCCGCTGAGGTTGAGCCCGCTACCCCCTCCGACCCATAGGTTCTTGGTGCCGATGGTGGCGGCCGCCGCCTCGTTGGTGGTCGTCTCGAAGTACATCGGGAAGCCGAAGGCGTCCACGCCGACCAGCCGGCCGACGCGGCCGTTGCGGCCCTCGATCACCAGGGGCCAGTTCTTCTGCGCGGCCATCTCCATGGCGATGGCGTACCGCTGCCGTTCCGTGACGGCCTGCTTCTCGGAGAAGTCCTTCAGCTTCCCGACGGCCGCCTCGGGCAGGTCCTGACCGTTCAGCTTCAGGCCGGGCAGGCCGAAGGCCAGGGCGAGCAGCGTCGCCCTCATGTATCCGTTCATCGTGCGCATGTGCGTTGTAATATCCCCGAAAATACCGATTTCGTTCCGATTCCCCCATGCATTGTCCGGTCAGCCCGACCCGACCGGGTTCCGGCTTGTCGGGCCGGCCCCTGCAGCGATCGCATCAAGACCTGTTAAATTCGCGCCATCGGCCTCCGCATCCCCTCCGGATGGGCTATCTTGTACGAAATCCGCCATCATGCCGAAGTCCGGGCATCGCCCCCGCCGGCAGGCCCCTTCCGGATGGAGCCTCCTCGCCGGGTGCCTGCTGTTCCTTCTGCCGGGATGCGCACAGCGCACCGTCCGTGTCACCGGCACCGTCATCCGCTTGGCCGGCAACCAGATGCCGTCGCCCGACCAGCCGGACCCCGGCCATGGGGGCTTTGCGACAGAGGTCCGCTTCCACCTGCCCGCCTCGCGTCAGGACGCCCGACGCGCCGGCCCCGCCGGCTTCTACCACCACATCGCCACACCCCTGGCCGCCCGCGTGGCCACCGACGCACAGGGCCGCTTCCGACTCCGGATCGCCCCCGGCCGCTACTCCGTGTTCATCGCCAAGGACAGCCTCCTCTATGCCAACATCTTCGACGGGGAGGGCGTCCTCAACCCCGTCGACATCGCCCCCGGGCGCCGCACGACCCTGCGGCTGAAGGCCGACTGGGACGCGCGCTACTGACAACCCCCGCAACCGGAAGCCCCATGGACAGGCGCCCCTCCGAACGAACCCGCTGGCTGCTGAAGGCCGTCGCCGGCCTCGTCCTCACCGGGGCCGGCCTCTGCCTGTGCATCGATGCCGGCCTCGACAGAGCCGGCGGCGCGCCCTGGTTCGCCTACGGCACCGCATCGCTCGTCGTCTTCCAATCGGGCCTCTGCCTGATGGTCGACTCCCTGCGGCACCGCCTGCGGGCAGAGACGCCGCCGCCCGGGTCGGACAAGGTCGCCTGAACGCCGCCCGACTTGGTTCGTTTGCAGGAATTCATCTACTTTTGCAGCCCTAGGCCAACTTAGCTCAGCTGGTAGAGCATTTCATTCGTAATGAAAGGGTCGTCGGTTCGAATCCGATAGTTGGCTCGACCAAGGGCCTCTGACCTGTCAGAGGCCCTTTTCCATGACCACGAAGTCCAAGGGCAGCAGATGAGGACCGCTGCGGCCATCCTCCGGAAAGGGCACCCGCAGGCCGGTGTCGGCATACCCGCGCCGGACATACCATTCGATCAGTTCCCCCCGCCGGCCGATGACGTACATGAACACGGAGCGGCAACCCCGCGAACGGGCCCATCCCTCGGCCGCTGCCAGCATCGCCCGGCCCAGCCCGCCGTTCTGCCGGGACGGCTCCACCGCGAACATCCCCAGGTAGGCGCGTCCCGCCTTCGCCTGCAGGTTCACGCAGGCCTCCGGCACCCCCTCGGCGTCGCGGTGCACCAGGAAGACGCTGCTGGGCCTCGACAGCACGTCGAGCACCTCCGCCGCGTCCGTACGCACCTCCCCGCCGATCAGGTCTGCCTCGGTCGTCCAACCCCTGCGCGACGACGCACCGCGGTACGAACGGTTCAGCAGCGCCGAGATGGCCGCGGCATCGGCCGCAACGGCCGTCTCGATGGGATATGCGGGGGCAGCGGGCATGGCGTCGGACTCCAGGCATCGGCGGAAAGCGGCCTTGACAAGATGTCACCGACCGCCGACCGCCCCGCCCTTGCGAATTTATGCCAAACACGATACTTTTACCCCCGACCCGGCGGCCGCGATGGCCCCCGGCGGACCCCAAAAACACATACCCATGGATTTTCTGAAGGACCTGTGGCTGTTCATGAAGGAACGCAAGAAGTTCTGGCTCGCCCCGGTGATCATCGTGCTGCTCATCCTCGGCCTCCTCATCGTCTTCGGCGGCAGCAGCGCCGTAGCCCCCTTCATCTACACCCTCTTCTGACCAGGGCCCATTCGCCGACCCCCACCGGTCGGAGCCCTGTCGCCCATGCCGACCAGATCCCGCCCGCCCCTTCGACGGGTGGGGCGGGACATGGCCGGGCCTGACATCCGCAGACCACCCCTGGCATCCGTAGACAGACGCCCGCGTCCGCACCATGCAGATCCTCGTCAAATTCCCCACCCGGGGGCGCCCCGACAACTTCTTCCGGGCCCTTGACCTGTACTATGCCATGGCGGCAGACCCCGCCCGCCTGCAGGTGCAGGTGACCCTCGACGACGACGACCCGCAGATGGCCGCCCCGGCGGTCCGCCGCCGCCTGGCCGACCACCCCCGGCTGGTCGTCACCAGCGGGAGCAGCCGTAACAAGATCCACGCCATCAACCGCGACCTGCCGGCCGACGGATGGGATATCCTCCTCCTCGCCTCGGACGACATGATCCCCGTCGTCAAGGGCTACGACGAGGTCATCCGCCAACGCATGCAGGAACACTATCCCGATACCAACGGCGTCCTCTGGTTCAACGACGGCAACCGGGCTGACCTCAACACCCTGTCCATCCTCGGTCGACGCTACTACGACCGCTTCGGCTACATCTACCACCCCGGGTACCGATCCCTGTACTGCGACAAGGAGTTCACCCTCGTCGCCGAACTGCTGGGCCGGCAGACCTACATCGACCAGGTCATCATCCATCACGAACACCCGACCTACGGCTACGGCAACCTCGACGCCATCCACCATCTCAATGATCTCAACAAGGCGCCCGACCTCCACCTCTTCCTCCGTCGCCGCGCCCGCCGCTTCGACATCGGCAACCCTATCGTCAACCGCACCCGGGGCTTCGCCTTCGAACTCCGACAGCAGGCCCGCATCCTCCGCGACCGGCTGAAGGCCCAACGGCCCACCGCCCCGTCCTCCCCCCGCTGAGCCGCAGCATACCCCCCTTCCACCCGACCGCCAGGGGCCGACCCTCGCCCCGACACCCGGGCCGCCAGCCCCGTCCCGGCATGCCCGTGCCCCCTCTTTCCCCATGCACCCGCCGCTTGCAAAATATTTCCTACCGGGGTATACACATCTATCAAAAAATGTTACGATATTTGCAAATGTGTAAGATTTACACGTAAACGGTTGCGAAAGCTTCCACGCCATATGATTCGGGTCCTGTTCCTGGGCTGTCTGTTGCTGTCGTCCGGCAATGTCCGGGGGCAGTTATTGTCATGGACGCCCGATTTCATCCGCGAGGGGGGTACGGCGAACGTCGAGATCACGGCCGATGCCACCCGCGGCAACCGGGGGTTGGAGAACTACGCCACGCCGACGGACGTCTACGTGCACATCGGGGTGATCACGAGTTTGAGCAACAGCCCCGGCGACTGGAAGTACGTCAAGTTCTCCGCCTTCAACACGCCGAACTCGCAGGCGCAGTGCGTATCCCTGGGGGGGAACAAGTGGCGGTACGCCATCACGGGTGGGCTGCGGGCCTTCTTCGGCATCACCAACGCCTCCGAGCGGATCCTGCGGATCGCCATCCTCTTCCGGAGCGGCAACGGGTCGGTCGTGTTGCGCAACAGCGACGGCAGCGATATGTACGCGCCTGTCTACGACGACGGCCAGGCGGTGCGCATCGACCAGCCCTTCCGCCAGCCGCTGTTCGCACCCAAGCCGGAGGTGCTCAGCCTGAAGGTGGGCGACAACTTCCCCATCTCGATGAAGGCCTCGCCGGCCGCCACGCTGAAGCTGACCTATAACGGCACACAGCTCGGGACGACGGTGTCCAACGCGAGCTCCGTCGCGTCCAACACGACCGTGACCACCTCGGGTACGCAGCTGATCGTGGCCGAGGCGTCCAGCGGGACCACCACCGTCAGGGATACGTTCAGCTTCTTCGTCGCCTCACCCACGCCGGAGGGCCCGGTGCCGGCGGGATTGCGCAACGGCATCAACCTCGAGCCGGGCGACACGTCGGTCACCCTGGTGTTCTTCGCCCCGGGCAAGACCGACGTCATGGTATTGGGGGATTTCAACAACTGGACGGAGTCGTCGCGCTACCAGATGACGCGCAGCGCCGACGGCCGCTTCTGGCTGCGCATCACCGGCCTGGCGCCGGGCACCGAATATGCCTACCAGTTCCTGGTCGACGGCACGCTCCGGGTGGCCGACTACTACACCGAGAAGGTGCTCGACCCTTGGAACGACCCCTTCATCACGGCTTCCCGGTATCCGGGCCTGAAGGCATACCCCACCGGAAAGACGACGGGCATCGTTTCTGTCCTGCAGACCGCCAAGCCGAAATACAACTGGAAGGTCCCCGATTTCAGCCGGCCCGACAAGCGCAACCTCATCATCTACGAGTTGCTGCTGCGCGACTTCCTGGCGCAGTCCGACTGGAAGACGCTCATCGACACCTTGCCCTACCTGAAGCGCCTCGGCGTGAACGTCGTGCAGCTGATGCCGGTCAACGAGTTCGAGGGTAACAGCAGCTGGGGCTACAACCCGAGTTTCTATTTCGCGCCCGACAAGTATTACGGTCCCGAGAACGAGCTCCGACGCTTCATCGACAGCTGCCATGTCCGAGGCATGGCGGTGGTGCTCGACATGACGCTGAACCATTCCTTCGGCTCTTCTCCGATGGTGCAGTTGTACTTCGACCGGGCCGCCGGCAAGCCGCTGCCCACCAACCCCTGGCTCAACCCGGATGCGCGGCATCCCTTCAACGTGGGCTACGACTTCAACCACGAGAGTCCCGCTACGCGCGACTTCGTGGACCGCGTCATCGAGCACTGGCTGACGTCTTACAAGGTGGACGGCTTCCGCTGGGACCTTTCGAAGGGGTTCACCCAGGTCAACAACCCCAACAACGTCGGTGCCTGGGGGGCCTACGACGCTTCGCGCATCGCCATCTGGAAGCGGATCCACGACCGCATGCAGGCGGTGATGCCGGGCAGTTACTGCATCCTCGAGCATTTCGCCGCCAATTCGGAGGAGGTCGAGCTGTCCGACTACGGCATGCTCCTCTGGGGCAACATGAACCACAACTTCAACGAGGCCACGATGGGTTTCCTGGCCCAGTCGGGCTTCGAGGGCGGCCTCGCCTCGGTGCGGGGCTGGACGAAGCCGCACCTGATCACCTACATGGAGAGTCACGACGAGGAGCGGCTCATGTACAAGAACCTCGCCTTCGGCAGCCAGTCGAACGCGGCGCACGACGTGCGCACGCTGCCCGTGGCGCTGGAGCGCAGCGCGATGGCGGCGGCCTTCTGGGCCATGATGCCCGGTCCGAAGATGCTCTGGCAATTCGGCGAGCTCGGTTACGACTATTCCATCACCTGGTGTCCTTCGACCGCCTCGGTGCCGACGCCCTATCCCAACATGCAGTGCCGGACGGATCCCAAGCCGCCGCGCTGGGACCACCGCCAGGATGCGGGCCGGGTCAGGCTTTACAATGTCTATTCGGCACTGCTGGCCTTGCGCAACGACCCGCGGTTCCTGGGCACCTTCACCTCCGATGCGCGGGTGACGCATGTGCTGGGGAGCCGGGCCTTCAAGGCGATGAAGGTGGTGGGCGATTCCCTGTCGGTCGTGGTGATCGGCAATTTCGGCACCTCCTTCGTCACGGACACGGTGAGTTTCCCGAAGGCGGGCACCTGGTACGACCATCTGAACCGGACGACCTTCCCGGCCACCGGCGGGGTGCAGTCGTTCGGGCTCATGCCCGGGCAGTACCATGTATATGTGGACCGGAACCTGTCGAACAGCCTGGTCACCTCCGTGGCCGGGTCGCCCGTGGGCGTCGGCGACCGCGCCTTGCGGGTATTCCCGAATCCGGTGGGGGTTTCGGCCACCGTCGAGTTCGATCTCCCGGGTGCTGCTGCGGTCGACATCTCGCTGTGGGACCTGTCGGGCCGTCAGCTGGGCACGCTCTTCCGGGGTATGCGGCCGGCGGGCCGCCACGCCGTCGACTTCTTCCCCGAGGCCGTGGCCGGCAGGCCGCTGGCGGCGGGCCGTTATCTGATCCTGATGCAGGCGGGCGGGCGCCGGATGCGTCGCGACCTCATCCTGACGAACGAACCCTGACCAGACACTCCATCATACAATAAAAACCAACCGCAAATGAGAAAGAAGAGACTGTGCATGCGCCTGGGCCTGCCGGGGCTCCTGCTCCTCTTCCTGTCGCAGGCCGCCCTGTCGCAGGTGAGGACGGTGACCGGCCGTGTCCTCAACGCCCGGGACGGCAGCCCGGTGGCCAACGCCACCATCGGCGTGAAGGGTGGCGCATCCGGCACGTCGACGGATGCCCAGGGCCAGTTCCGCCTGTCGGTCGGCGGCGACGCCGTACTGGTGGTGAGCTCGGTGGGCTATGCCGCCCGCGAGATCGCCGCCCCCGCCTCCCTCACCGGAGCGATCACCATCAGCCTCGAGGAGTCGCAGAGCGCCCTCAACGAGGTGGTGGTCGTCGGTTACGGTACGCAGCGCAAGCGCGACCTGACCGGGGCGGTCAGCAGCATCTCGCGCAAGGACTTCGTCAAGGGCGCCCTCCAGACGCCCGAGCAGCTCATCGCCGGCAAGGTGGCGGGTGTGCAGATCAGCACCGTCGGCGGTGCGCCGGGCTCCGGCAGCCGCATCCGCATCCGGGGCGGCGCCTCGCTCAATGCGAGCAATTCGCCGCTGATCGTGATCGACGGGGTGCCGGTCGACAACTCCGGCGTCGCCGGCTCGGCCAACCCCCTGAACCTGATCAACCCGAACGACATCGAGAACTTCACCGTGCTGAAGGACCCGTCGGCCGCCGCCATCTACGGCTCGCGCGCCTCCAACGGCGTCATCCTCATCACCACGCGCAAGGGCTCCAAGGGGGCGCTCCGCTTCAACTTCGGCGCCCAGGTCTTCGCGCAGCAGCCCTCCGGAAAGGTCGACGTCCTCTCCGCCCAGCAGGTCCGCGACATCGTGGGCAGCAAGGGCGGCGGCTCCGCCGACGTCGCCAAGCTCGGCGCCGCCAACACCGACTGGCAGGATGAGATCTACCGGACCGCCCTCGGCCAGGATGTCAACTTCGGCGTCTCGGGCGCCATCCTGAAAGACAAGCTGCCCTTCCGCCTCTCGGCAGGCCTCCTCAACCAGGACGGCATCCTGCGCACGGGCAACTTCGGCCGCCAGTCGCTCAGCCTCAACCTCAGCCCGCGCCTGCTGAAGGACCGCCTCAAGGTCGACCTCAACCTCAAGGCCGCCCGCACCAACAACACCTTCGCCAACGAAGGCGCCATCGGCAGCGCCATCTCCTTCGATCCGACGCAGCCCGTCCGCGTCAACAGCCCGCGCTTCGGCGGCTTCTTCACCTATGTCGACAACAACGCCGCCGGCGCACCGCCTGCGGCCCTCGGACCCGCCAACCCCGTCAGCCTCCTCGAGATGCGCGACGACAGGAGCAGCGTGCTCCGCAGCATCGGCAACCTCCAGCTCGACTACGCCATGCCCTTCGTCAAAGGGCTCCGCGCCAACGTCAACCTCGGCTACGACCTGCAACAGGGCTCCGGCACCGTCGTGGTGCCCGACAGCGCCGCCAGCACCTACCGCCGCTGGGCCACGACCAGCAACCCCTTCCGCGTCACCAACTTCGGCGGCGTCAACAACGAATACGAATCCAACCGCCGCAACCTGCTGATGGACGCCTACCTCAACTACGCCGGCGACATCAAGGCCCTCGACAGCCGCGTCGACATCATGGCCGGCACGGGCTACCAGGACTTCCTCTTCACCAACCCCAACTTCCCCGACAGGCGCTTCGACAAGTCGGTCATCCCCGGCTCCGAGCCCCAGTTCCCGAACAACGAGTCGCAGTACACCCTCATCTCCTACTACGGCCGCCTGAACTACACGCTGGCCGACAAGTACGTGCTCACCGCCAACCTCCGCACCGACGGCAGCAGCCGCTTCAACAAGGACAACCGCTGGGGCGTCTTCCCCGCCGTGGCCTTCGCCTGGCGCCTGAACCGCGAATCGTTCCTCAAGGACGCCAAGGATGTCAACGACCTGAAGCTGCGCTTCGGCTGGGGCGTCACCGGCCAGCAGGACGGCATCGACTTCTACGGCTACCTGCCCCGCTACGCGCTCAGCAACAACGCCGCCCTCTACCAGCTCGGCAATGAGTTCATCGCCATGCAGCGGCCCAGCGCCTACGACCCGAACCTGAGCTGGGAGACGACGACAAACCTCAACGTCGCCCTCGACTTCTCGTTCTTCGACGAGCGCTTCAGCGGCTCCATCGACCTGTTCAAGCGCCGCACCGAAGACCTCCTCAGCGTCGTCCCCATCCCCCTCGGCACCAACTTCAGCAACCAGCTCCTCACCAACGTCGGCAACATCGAAAGCGAAGGCGCCGAACTCACGCTGAACCTGGTGCCCGTCCGCAACCGGAAGCTCACCTGGGAGGTCGGCTTCAACGCCACCTACATCAACCCCCGCATCACCAACCTGCTCCTCAACCCCGACCCCGCGTTCAAGGGCAACCCGGTCGGCGGCATCGCGGGCGGCACCGGCAACACCATCCAGATCCACTCCGTCGGCTTCCGCCCCAACAGCTACTTCGTCCGCAAGCAGGTCTATGAAGTGGGCGGCGAACCCATCGAAGGGCTGTACGAGGACATCAACCGCGACGGCATCATCAACAACAACGACCTCTACCGCTACGGCGCCCCGGAACCCAAGGTCTTCATGGGCCTCAACTCCAACGTCAGCTGGGGCAAGTGGACGGCCGGCTTCGTCTCGCGCATGAGCTTCGGCAACTACATCTACAACAACAACGCCAGCGACCGCGGCGTGCTCCGCCAGGTCCTCAACCCCCTCGGCTGGCTCGGCAACGCCAGCACCAGCTACCTGAAGACCGGCTTCGCCAACAACCAGTACTTCAGCGACCTCTACATCGAGAACGGCTCCTTCTTCCGGATGGACAACATCAACCTGGGCTACGACGCCGGCACCGTGATGAAGAACGTCCGCATGCGCCTCACCGCCAACATCCAGAACGCCTTCGTCATCACCAAGTACAGCGGCCTCGACCCCGAGGTCATCGGCGGCATCGACAACAACATCTACCCCCGGCCGCGGATCTTCGCCGTGGGCGTGAACCTCGACTTCTAATCAATAAAAAAATCTTCAGCTATATGACACACCCACGCATGAGATGGACGGGCCTGCTGGCGCTCACGCTCGCGCTTGCGTCCTGCACGAAGGACCTCGACCGGTTCCCGCCCAACGACGTCACCGGCACGCAGCTCCTGGTCGACGAGGCCGGCTACCGCCAGGTCCTCGCCAAGGTCTACGGCAGCATGGCCCTCACCGGCAACAGCGGCCCCGCCGGCTCCGGCGACGTGGCCGGCATCGACGAGGGCACGTCCGACTTCCTCCGCCTCTTCTGGAAGGCGCAGGAACTGAGCACCGACGAGGCCGTCGTCGCCTGGAACGACGCCGACATATGGGAGTTCCACAACATGAACTGGAGCGCGACCCACACCTTCCTCACCGGACTCTACAACCGCTGCTTCTACGTCGTCACGCTCTGCAACGAGTTCATCCGCGAGAGCGCTCCCGACAAGCTCTCCGCCCGCGGCATCACCGGCGCCGCCGCCGACAACATCAAGGTCATGCGCGCCGAGGCCCGCTTCGTCAGGGCCTTCCAGTACTGGGTGCTGATGGACCTCTACGGCAACCCGGGCTTCACCACCGAGCAGACCGCCATCGGCGCCTCCTCCCGCCCCGAGCAGACCGACCCGAAGAAGCTGTTCGCCTACATCGAGACCGAACTCAACAGCCTCGTCAACGACCTGCCCGCACCCCGCGCCAACGCCTACGGCCGGGCCGACAAGGCCGCCGCCTGGGCCCTCCTCGCCCGCATGTACCTCAACGCGCAGACCTACACCGGCACCGCCCGCTGGACGGAGGCCGTCGCCAACAGCAAGCGCGTCATCGACGCCGGCTACACCCTGCTGCCCGACTACCGCAGCCTCATGATGGCCGACAACCACATCGGCAACACCGAGGCCATCTGGACCCTCAACTACGACGGCGTCAAGACCCGCAACTGGGGCGGCACCACCTTCCTCGTCAACGCCTCCGTCGGCGGTGACATGGACCAGTCCTTCTCCGGCCTCTCCGGATGGGGCGGCATCCGCACCACCAAGAACCTGCCGCAGCTCTTCCCCGACTTCACCGGCGCCCGCGACAAACGCGCCCAGTTCTTCCAGCACAACCTCGAGATCGACAAGATCAGCGAGTTCAAGGACGGGTTCGCCATCACCAAGTACCGCAACCGCACCCGCACCGGCGGCTTCGGCAACGACCCCAGCCGGACATGGTCCGACATCGACTTCCCCGTCTTCCGCCTCGGTGAAATGCTCCTCATCTACGCCGAAGGCGTCGTCAGGGGCGGCACTGGCGGCGACCGCGCCACCGCACTCGGCTACGTCAACCGCCTCCGCGAACGCGCCTACGGCAACACCTCCGGCAACATCTCCGACGTCACCCTCAACGCCAACTTCATCCTCGACGAGCGCGCCCGCGAACTCTACTGGGAAGGCTTCCGCCGGAGCGACCTCATCCGCTACGGCCGCTTCACCTCCGACACCTACCTCTGGCCCTGGAAGGGCGGGGTGAAGAACGGCACCGGCGTCGGCGCCTTCCGCAACCTCTACCCGATACCCGCCAGCGAGGTCGGCTCCAACCCCAACATCAAGCAGAACCCCGGTTACTGACCACCAAAAAATACACATCATGAGAACCATCCAAGGAACACTCCCGGTGATGTTGCTGGCCGCCGCCGCCTGGCTGCAGGGTTGCGACAAGGAGGAGTACCGCATATACTACCGGGGCGGCAAGGCCCCCGTCCTCACCGCCTCCACCACGGCCGTCAACCTCCAGCCGCCACCGGCCGACGAGTCGGTACAGGCCATCCAGTTCGGATGGACCAACCCCGACTACATGTTCACCACCGGCAACAGCTCCCACGACGTCAACTACAGCCTCGAATTCGACACGGCCGGCGCCAACTTCGCCAGCAAGAGCAAGTTCGCCACCACCATCTCCAAGGACCTCGTCAAGCGCTACACGGTGGCCGAACTCAACGCCATCCTCGGCAACACCATGGTCCTGCCCTTCGGCCGCAGATACACCCTCGAAGCCCGCGTCGTCAGCAGCATCGGCCCCAACAGCGCCGTGCCCCTGACGTCCAACAAGGTGACCTTCACGGCCACCCCCTACGCACCGCCGCCCAAGGTCGCCCTGCCCACCACCGGCCGCCTCTTCATCGTCGGCGACGCCACCCCCGGCGGATGGACCAACCCCGTCCCCCTGCCCGCACAGGAATTCCGCAAACTCAGCAACACCGCCTTCGAGATCACCCTGCCCCTCGGCGCCAGCAAGTACTACCTCTTCCTCCCCGAGAACGGTAGCTGGTCGAGCAAGTACGCCGTCGTCGACAACGGCGCTCCCGGCATCGCCAACGGCGGCGAATTCAGGTTCTACCTCAGCGGCGGCCAGGACATCCCCTCGCCAACGACCGCCGGCAACTACAAGATCTCGGTGGACTTCCAAAAGGGCCAGTTCACCGTCGTCAAGCAATAACCCGAACCGTCCAAAAGGCACACATCATGAGAACCCAAGCATACAAGGCCCTGCTGCCGGTGACGATCCTCCTGGCAGCCCTCTCCTGCGAGAAACTGGAGAAGCTGCCCTACTACGGCGATGGCAACAACCCCGAACTCCGGACCTCCACCGCCACCGTGGCAGCCGCCCCGGCAGACAGCAACAAACTCGTCCTCACGGCCGACTGGTCAGACCCCGCCTACGCCACCGATACCGCCAACTACAAGTACATCTTCCAGGTCGACTCCGCCGGACGCAACTTCGCCCGCGCCGTCTCCTTCGAACTCAGGGGCAAAAGGTCCATCACGTTCCTCGCCAAGGAACTCAACAACATCATGCTCAACTACGGGTTCCAGTTCAACAGGGCCTACGACCTCGACCTGCGCGTGATCTCCTCCTACGGCAACAACAACGAACGCCGGACCTCCAACACCGTCCGCATCCGCGCCACCCCCTACAAGATCCCCCCGCGCGTTGCCCTCCCCACCTCCGGCCGCCTCTACATCGTCGGTGACGCCACCCAGGGCGGATGGACAAACCCCATGCCCGTCCCCTCCCAGGAACTCCACCGCCTCGACGAGACCACCTTCGGCGGCATCTTCAACATCAACGGCGGCAAACAGTACCTCGTACTCCCCCTCAACACCGGCGACTGGAGCAACAAATACTCCGTGGCCAACAACATGCTGCCCGGACTGGCAGGCGGTGGCGACTTCGGCTACAACTTCAACGACAACTTCCCCGGCCCCGCCGCCTCCGGCTTTTATACCCTCAACATGGACTTCCAGGCCGGCAAGTTCACCATGACCCCCTTCACCCAGCAGCACGGCCTGCCCAGCGAACTCTATATCGTAGGCGACGCCACCCCCGGCGGCTGGTCCAACCCGGTGCCCGTACCCTCCCAGCGCTTCACCCGCATCAACTCCTCCGTCTTCGAACTGACCGTCAACCTCGCCGCCAACAAGTTCTACCTCTTCCTGCCCGAAAACGGTAACTGGGGCAAGAAATACGGCGCCGTCGACAACCAGGCCCCCGGCATCAAGAACACCGGCGGCCCCCTCAAACCCGAAGGACAGGACATGCCATCGCCCGACGCCACCGGAAACTACAAGATCACCGTCAACTTCCTCACCAACACCTACACCCTGGTGCGACTCTGACGTACCGCATCACGCAAACACTTGCGGCCTGTCCAACCCGGACAGGCCGCTCTTTTTCATATCATGTCAATCCTTCGGACAGGTGGAGATCTTCAAAAAACATGGAAACCCTCCAAGGGTACGCCCACCCTCCAAGGGTACCCCCACTCTCCAAGGGTACCCCCACTCTCCAAGGGTGTACCCACCCTCCAAGGGTTGGGAGAGGACTACCAGTTGTGGCGGTGTTCTTCGACGAGCCGTTCCGGTTGGGTGTCGGGCTGGCGGGTGCGCCATTCGGGGTCGTAGCGGACAAACCACGACAGCCAGATGCTGCGCGACAGCCGCATGATCAGTGGCTGCAGGCCGAGGAGCAGGACGGCATTCGTGCCGAGCCACCAGAAGAAGCGGTTGTCGTTGAGCGAGAAGCCGATCAGCACCCACCAGGCGACGAAGGAGGACACGCTGAAAGCCACCGTGAGGGCATAACTCACATAGCCGGTGCCATAGTAGAAGCCATTCTCCAGTTCGGTGGGCTGGCCGCAGGCCGGGCAGCTGTCGTTCATCTCGACGATGCGGCCGAAGCGGTAGGGGTTGGATTGCCGGAAGATGCGACCCGTCCGGCAGCGCGGGCATCGGTTGTCGAGGATGCTGAGCAGGTAGTTCGGTCGATGTCCCTCCATGCGTTGGCGTTTGTCGGCGAAAATAGGCCAGGGGCGTGGTCCCGGGCGTGACATCCGTCACGGACGGGTTCAGAGGGCGGGAAGAACCTTCTCCATCGTCATGCTCCTTGAGCCCTTCACGAGCACCAGGGCGTCCCGAAGCGGATGTCGGGCCAGCGTTTCGGCGGCGCTGTCGGCGTCGGGCAGGCAAGGGTAGGGGTGTTCGGACCGGGTGAAGTCGCCTCCCACGAGCAGGACGCGCTCCCATTGGGCTGTCTGCAGCAATGCCACGATGGCCTGGTGTTCGGCGATGCTCTCGTCTCCGAGTTCCATCATTGCGCCGAGGACGACGGCCTTGCGGGGATGCTGCTGTCGGACGAGGTTGTCGATGGCTGCGCGCATGCTCGTCGGGTTGGCGTTGTAGGCATCGAGGATGACCTCGTTCCCGTGAGTCGTCCGGATCAGTTGTGAGCGGCTGTTGGAGGGAGTATATCCCTCGAGGGCAAGGGTGATGTCGGATTCCGGCACTTGGAAGTGACGGCCCACGGCCACGGCTGCCAGGACGTTGGGAAGGTTGTAGGCGCCGACCAGCCGGGTGCTGACGATGCGGCCGTCCAATGACAGCTCGAGGAAGGGTTCGCTGCGAAGGCAGGTGCCGGTGATATCGGCGTCGTGGCTGCCATAGCTGACCACCTGGCCGATACCCTGGATCATCCCGGTCAGGTATGCCTGGTCGCTGCAATAGAAGGCCGTCCCCCGGTGTGCCCGCAGGTGATCGTAGAGTTCCCCTTTTCCGCGCCGCACGCCCGCTTCGCCGCCGAACCCTTCGAGGTGGGCTTTCCCGCAGTTGGTGATGATGCCATGGGTGGGCTCCGTGAACCTGCAGTAGCCGGCGATCTCCCGTTGGTGGTTGGCGCCCATCTCAATGACGGCGATCTCGGTACCGGCGGGCATCGACAGCAGCGTCAGGGGGATGCCGATATGGTTGTTCAGGTTGCCCCGCGTGGTGTGTGTGCGGTACCGGGAGGCGAGCACGGCGTGCACCAGCTCCTTGGTGGTGGTCTTGCCGTTGCTGCCGGTGATGGCGATCACGGGGATGTCGAACCGCCTGCGGTGATGGAGGGCCAGTTGTTGGAGGCATTGCAGGACGTCATCGACCCGGATGAGCCGGTCGTCGTGGAAGCCGGTGTCCTCGTCGACCACGGCAAAGGCAGCGCCCTGCGCCAGGGCTTCGCGGGCGAAGCGGTTGCCATTGAACCGGTCGCCTTTGAGGGCGAAGTAGAGCTGACCCGGTGTCAGGCTGCGTGAGTCGGTGGTGACGCCGGGGTGGCTGCGGTACAGGTGGTAGAGCTCCTCGATGCGCATGTGTCAAAGGTAGTCCGGAAAGGGGAGAAGCGACGGGATCGGCGGGACTCGGATGTCGTCCCGGAAGGTTGCCCCCGGGTGGCGGGCAGTCGTGCGAAGGTGTTGCGGAGGGGTTCCCTTCATGCACGACGCGTTTCGCCGCCCTGTGGGGTCGGGTGCCGCTCATCCGTTCCGCCGGGTGGGAAGGAAAAAAAAGGGCCATCCTTTCGGATGGCCCGGGGGGGGGAGGGGGTTGACGTGGTTATTTCCGCGAGTTCTGTCGGGTCTTGCCGAAATGGTTGCCGTTGCGGAAGCCGTTGCCTTCCTGGCTGCCCATGCGGTCCATGGCGCAGCGGAAGCCGATGGTGGCGCTGGACTGGTCCTCTTCGAGGAAGCGGCGGGTGCCGGGGCTCAGCCAGTAGGCCATGTCGTTCCAGCTGCCACCCTTGAAGACGCGCGACTTGTCGCTGATGAGGGTGGATTTGCCATATCCGTAGGCTGCGTTGGAGAGGGAGTCGCCGTCCTTATAATTGATGACGTAACCTTTCTGGTAGTTGCGGCGTTTATTGGCTTCCTCGTCGGAGACGTCGACGTATTTGAGGCGGCCGAGGCTGTCGCGTTCGTATTCGTTGTTCTGATTCTTGTAGAGTTGGCGGAACTTGTTGCCGCGGTAGGGGTTGAGATCGTCGATGTCCATGCTCGACATGGGGCGGAAGACGTCGGACACCCATTCGTTGACATTGCCGGCCATGTTGTAGAGTCCGAAGCCGTTGGGAAAGAAGGCCGACACTTCGGCGGTGATGGCGGCGTTGTCGTTGAGGCCGCCGGCGACGCCCATGAAGTCGCCCGTCCCGCGTTTGAAGTTGGCCATGAACTTGCCCTGCCAGGACCCGTTGCGTGTGTCGCGGAGGCCGTTGACGCCGGATGACCAGGTGTAGACCTGACGGTTCATGATGAGTTCCTCGCCGCGCCCCTGGTCCTTGGTCTTGCGGCGGGGGTTCTGGTTGACGAGGCCGAGGGCGGCGTATTCCCATTCCACTTCGGAGGGCAGGCGGTAGTTGGGCATCAGGATGCCGTCTTCGAAGCGCACCTGCATGCGGGGTTTGCCGTTGATGTCGTACAGGCCCGTCTTCTTGGCGTTGGGCTTGCCCGGCATGGGGGAGTAGAGGCCGAGCAGGTACGACTTGGTGTTGAAGTTCTCTTCACCCTGTCCCTGGATCGTCTTGAGCTGGTTCTTGTTGATGATGCCCTTCTGTACGAGGATGAGTTCGTTGACGCGGTCGGTGCGCCATGCGCAGAAGTCGTTGGCCTGGCGCCAGGACACGCCTACGACGGGGTAGTTATTGTAGGAGGGGTGGCGGAAGTAATAGTCGACGTACGGCTCGTTGGCGGCGAGTTCGCTGCGCCACACGAGGGTGTCTGGCTTGGCGGCGTCGACCACCTGGGCGAACATCGGGTCGTCGAAATTGTTCTCCACCCAGTGCAGGTACTCGCGGTAGTGGATGTTGGCGACCTCTGTCCGGTCGATGTAGAACGAGGCGACGGTCACCCGGCGGGGCACGTTGTTCCAATCGCCCATGACGTCCTCGTCGGTGGCGCCCATCGTGAAGGTGCCGCCCTGGACGAACACCAGGCCGGGGCCGGTGTTCTGTTCCTTTTCTTTGGACACGCTGAAGCCCGCCATGTTCTTGTCGTTGTAGTTCCATCCGGTCACGGACGACTTGTCGTACTTCTTGCCGAACAGGCCGCCGTTCTTGCAGGAGGCCGACAGGAGCGCGGTCGCTGCCAGCAGGGAAAGGGCACTCAGGCGCACGGTTTGCATAAGTCTCGTTTTTTCACTCTGGTTGAACGCGTATCTCCTTCAAATATTATACCAAAACCCCGGCGGTATGGGTCGCCGGGGGCCGAAACTAGGTATTTCGGGGGGATGGCGGGCCATTCGGCGGGTGGTGTTTGTCGGGGATGTGTTAATTTTAGCGGGCATGACGGGTTTCAAGGGAATGGCCGCCGTCCTGGCCTGCGTCCTGCTGGCCGGGGGTATCCGAGGTCAGCGCACGTACCTGCCGCAGTCGGTCTTGGCCACGGGCGACTGGTACCAGCTGGGGGTGGCGGCGTCGGGGCTGCACCGGATCGATGCGGGGGTGTTTTCGCGGCTGGGCATCACCCTGCCCGTTGCGTCGGCTTCGATCCGTCTCTTCGGCAATGGCGGTGCGATGTTGCCCGAGGCCAACCTGTCGACCCGGGTGGACGACCTGCGGGAGAACGCCATCTGGGTGGAGGACGGGGGTGACGGGAGTTTCGGCGGCAGCGACTACATCCTGTTCTATTCGGAGGGTCCTGAGCGATGGGAGCCCGATTCGGCGAACCGGGCCTTCCGTTTTGTCCGGAACCTCTATTCCGGCGAGGCCTTTTATTATTTGAACCTCTCTCCCGGCGGGCGGCGTGTAGGGGTGCAGCCTGTCGTTGGCGCGCCTACGTTCAGCACGGACCGTTTCGAGGCCCGGCATGCGCACGAGCCCGACAGCCTGAACTTCCTGGCGAGTGGCAAGGGCTGGTATGGCGACGAGTTCGGCACGGGCCCGGGCCGTGTGCTGTCGCGCGAGTATGTCTTGCCCGGGGGCGGTGCCGTGGCCGGCACGCCGGTGACGCTGCGCTCCGAGGTCATCGCCCGGAGCAACGGGTTGCCTGCCGCCTTCGAGGTGCGGCTGAACGGCGCCCTGGCGCATCGGCTGGCGCCACCCGCCCTGGCGGGCATCCTCTACGAGCCGGTGGCCACCCCGGCCATGGCATCGACGACGCTGGCAGCACCGGCGCAGCCCTTGCGGGTGGGCCTTTCGTTCAGTCCGGGCAGCGTCAACAGCCAGGGCTGGCTCGACCGGTTCGAGGTCTTCTGGACGAGGCCGCTCGACCTGACGGGGGTTGCCCTGCTGCCGTTCCGTGCCTGGGCCGGCGTGGCTCCGGGGGCCGTGGGCGAATATGTCATCCGCAATGCGCCGGCCGGCACGCGCGTCTGGGAGGTGACGGACCCGCTCTCGCCGGTGGCGATGACCCTGGCGGCCGTCGGCACGGAGCTGCGCTTCCGCAACGATGCTTCCCGCCTGCGCGAATACGTCGCCTTCAGCGGCAGCGCCTTCCCGGTCGCCCGTGCCGTCGGCCGCGTGCCCAACCAGGACCTCCATCGGCCGGTGCCGGCGCAGATGGTCATCGTCGCCACGCCCCAGACCCTGGAGCAGGCCCGCCGGCTGGCCGACCACCACCGTACCCGCGACGGCATCACATCGGTCGTGGCCGACGTCCGCCAGGTCTTCCATGAATTCTCCTCCGGCATCCCCGACCCCACGGCCGTGCGCGACTATGTCCGGATGTTCTTCGACCGGGCGGGGGGCGATACGTCCCGACGCCCCCGCTACCTCCTGCTCTTCGGCGACGCCACCTACGATTACCGCAACCGGTTGCGGGGCGAACCGCTGCCGACCGTCCCCGCCTGGCAGTCGGCCAACGCACTCGACCCCCTCGCCACCCATGTGTCGGACGATTTCTTCGGTCTGCTGGAGACGGGTGAGGACATCAACGCGGTCGTCTTCCCCGGCACGCTCGACATCGGCATCGGCCGCATCCCCGCCGCCACGGCCGCCGAGGCGCGGACGATGGTCGACAAGGTCGTCCGCTACCACCAGCCGGCAGCCCTCGGCCCCTGGCGCAACCGCATCACCTTCGTCGCCGACGACGAAGACCAGAACCTCCACCTCGACGACGCCGAATACCACACCGCCATGGTCGGCCGGACGGCCCCGCTGTTCAACATCGGCAAGACCTACCTCGACGCCTTCCGGCAGGAGAGCGGCGCCGGCGGGAGCCGCTACCCCGCCGTCAGGGCCGCTATCGACAGCCGCATCTTCTCCGGCACCCTCATCTGGAACTACAGCGGCCACGGCGGCAGCCGCCGCCTCGCCGAAGAGGCCGTCCTCGACGAGGACATGGTCGCGGCCTGGCGCAACGACGACAGGCTCCCGCTGTTCATCACGGCCACCTGCGACTTCGCCCCCTACGACAACCCCATCGAAACCTCCATCGGCGAAAAGATCCTACTCGCGCGCCCCTCGGGCGGCATCGCCCTCATGACGACCACCCGCCTCGTCTTCGCCTACAGCAACCGGGTGATGAACCACAACTACCTCCTCACCGCCCTGCAGCCCGGGGCCGACGGCCGATACCCCTCCCTTGGCGATGCCGTCAGGAGGGCCAAGGAACAGACCACCCAGACCTCGGGCGACGTCGTCAACAACCGCAAGTTCACCCTCCTGGGCGACCCCGCCCTGACACTCGGCTTCCCAACCCTCGAACTGCGGGCCACCACCGTCAACGGACAGCCCGTCGCCCAGTTCCGCGACACCCTCCGCGCCCTCGACCGCCACACCCTCGGCGGCGAGGTCGTCGACGCCGCCGGACGGCCACAGCCCAGCTTCAACGGAACCGCCCACGTGGCCGTGTACGACAAGGAACAACGGCTCACCACCCTCGCCAACGACCCCGGCAGCCGCCCCGTCGGCTTCAACACCCGCCCCAACCCGGTCTTCAACGGCAAGGCCCGCGTCGTCAACGGCCGCTTCACCTTCAGCTTCGTCCTCCCCCGCGACATCGACCACAACCCGGGCCCCGGCCGCATCAGCCTCTACGCCGAGAACGGCAGCGCCGAAGCCGCCGGCGCCTCCGACGCCCTCTACATCGGCGGACTCGGCAACAGCCTCCGCGACGACGGCGCCGGCCCCTCCATCCGCGCCTGGCTCAACGACGAACGCTTCGTCAACGGCGGCATCACCGACGAGACACCCCTCCTCATCCTCAGCCTCACCGACTCCACCGGCATCAACGCCGCCGGTACCGGCATCGGTCACGACATCACCGCCGTCGTCGACGACAACACCCGCGAGACCCTCGTGCTGAACGACTTCTACACCGCCGACACCGACAGCGACCGCAGCGGAAGCGTCCGCTACCGCCTGCCACGCCTCGAAGAAGGCCCCCACCGCATCCGCATCCGCGCCTGGGACGTCTTCAACAACAGCCGCGAACACACCCTCGAATGCCGCGTCGTCAAACGGCAGGACCTCGCCCTCGACCGCGTCCTCAACCACCCCAACCCCTTCACCACCCGCACCCGCTTCTGGTTCGAACACAACAGGCCCGGCGAAGAACTCCTCGTCACCGTCCAGGTCATGACCGTCACCGGCAGGGTCGTACGCACCCTCACCCAGCGCATCGTCTCCGAAGGGGTACGCTCCGACGACGTCGAATGGGACGGCCGCGACGACCAGGGCGCACCCCTCGGCCGCGGTGTCTACCTCTACCGCCTCCGCGTCCGCACGGCCGACGGCCGGCACGCCGAGAAACTCGAAAAGCTCGTCATCCTCTGAATTCTCGGACGGATGGCGTACCTTCAACCCAATACCACCGGATGGCATAGACCTCTACCCAACCCATCACTGCCAAGCAAACGCTTTCCCATGAGAAGAACCTTCCGGGGGTTTCTGTCGGGTGGTATCCTGTCGATCGCCCCCATCCTCGCATGCGCACAGACCGAGCCGATCAATGTGGTCACATCGGCCGTTCCCTTCCTCCGCATCTCGCCCGATGCACGGGCCGGCGGCATGGGCGACCTCGGCGTCGCCACCCGCCCCGACGCCAACGCGCAGTTCTACAACGTGGCCAAATACGCCTTCTCCAGCCAGCCCAACGGACTGGCGCTCACCTACACGCCCTGGCTCAAGGACCTCGGCCTCACCGACGTCTACCTCACCACCGTCGCCGGCTACCACAAGATCGACGACGAACAGGCCATCTCCGGATCCCTCCGCTACTTCAGCCTCGGCAACATCCAGTTCACCGACAACATGGGCAACGACCTGCAGATGGTCAGGCCCCGCGAATTCGCCTTCGACGCCGGGTATGCCCGGAAACTGTCCGACAACCTCAGCCTCGGCGTCGCCATGCGCTACATCAACTCCAACCTGGCCGGCAATGCCGCCGTCAACGGCATCGCCTACCGGGCGGGCAACGCCTTCGCCGGCGATGTGGGGCTGTACTACAACAAGACCGCCCAGGACGGCTCTGGACTGAGCCTGGGTGCGGCGATGACCAACCTCGGTTCCAAGATCGGGTATACCGACGATGCCACGGCGCGCGACTTCATCCCAGCCAACCTCACGCTGGGCGGAGTCTATACCAAGGTCTCCAACGAGGTCAACCGCATCTCCGTAGGCCTCGACATCCACAAGATGCTGGTGCCCACGCCCCCCGCCCTGGGCGACTCCGCAGGCCTCGTCGCCTACCGCAGCAAGGGCGTCGTAGGGTCCTGGTTCAGCTCCTTCGCCGATGCGCCGGGCGGCTTCGCCGAAGAACTCAAGGAATACTATTTCTCCGCAGGCATGGAATACATGTACAACGAGCAGTTCGCCTTCCGCCTCGGCTACTTCTACGAAGACCGGACCAAGGGCAACCGCCAGTATTTCAGCATCGGCGCCGGCCTCAAATACAATGTCTTCGGCCTCAACTTCTCCTACCTGCTGCCCTCCGGCGCGGGCGTGAACCGCAACCCCCTCTCCAACACCATCCGCTTCAGCCTCGTCTTCGACTTCGACGGGGAAGAGTGAAGCCCTCCCCGGTTCTGATACCCCGTCAAGCCCTCTGAACCGGCAGTGGTTCGACAACCACCTCCGGTTTTGGGAACCGCCCCGGGTTCTCGATACCCCGGCATGTCCTGAGAATCGCCCCGGGTGCACAAAACCCCGATGAGTTCTGAGAACCGGGGGTGGTTTCGAGAACCGCCTCCGGTTTTGGGAACCGGCCTGTCGGGCAGGTGTCGGCGCGCTTTCGGGTTGGGCCGGGAGCCGGCCGCCGGTGCAGCGGGCTGTCGTCGGCCGGCATCGGGTCTTCCCCGGGAAGGCCTACCTTTACGCAAACCAGTTCCATGGGCTTCCGTGTGGGATCCGGCATCGATTTCCATCAGTTGGTGGAGGGGCGCGACCTCTGGCTCGGCGGGGTGAAGGTCCCCAGCCGCCTCGGCGCCAAGGGCCACAGCGACGCAGACGTGGTCCTCCACGCCATCTGCGACGCCATGCTCGGTGCATTGGCGCTGGGCGATATCGGCATGCACTTCCCCGACACGAGTGCCGAGTTCAAGGACATCGACAGCAAGATCCTCCTGGCCCGCACCCGGGCGCTGGTGGCCGAGCGGGGCTACCGCGTGGTGAACATCGACAGCACCCTGACGCTGGAGGCCCCGCGCATCCGTCCCCATGTCGACGAGATGTGCCGCGTGATCGCTGGGGTCCTCGGCATCGGCGCGCGCGACGTGTCCATCAAGGCGACGACCACCGAGCGGATGGGCTTCGTGGGTCGGCAGGAGGGGGTGGTGGCCTATGCCACCGTCCTGCTCGAGCAGGCCGGCTGAGGCATCCACCGGCACCGGAACCCCGCCAACGCACCCATATCCCATGGACACCGTACGGATAGATGTGGTCAACCGCTCCGGCAACCCGCTGCCGGCCTATGCCACGGCGGGGGCTTCGGGCATGGACCTGCGGGCCGACCTGCCGGAGGCGCTCGTCCTCCAACCCCTCCAGCGGGCGGCCGTGCCCACGGGGATCTTCCTGGCGATCCCCCGCGGCTACGAACTGCAGGTGCGCCCGAGGAGCGGGCTGGCACTGCACCAAGGCATCACCTGCCTCAACACGCCGGGCACGATCGACGCCGACTACCGGGGCGAGGTCCGCGTGATCCTCGTCAACCTCTCCGACCTGCCGCAAACCATCCGCCCCGGCGACCGCATCGCCCAGCTCGTCCTGCAGCGGGTCGACAGGGTCGAATGGCAAGAGACGACCGCCCTCGACGGCACCGCCCGGGGGGAGGGTGGCTTCGGACATACGGGCCTCGGATGAACACAACCCCGACACCATGAGAATCCTACTGCTGGCCGGCCTGGCCATCCTGGCCTTGATGGGCTGCCATACCGCCCGCAAGGTGGCGCAGGCCGTGCCCGCCATCGACACCGCCGCCCCGGCCCGGCCCGCCATGGACTCGTCCGGCATCCTCCGCGCCCGCGAGGACTCGGCCCGCCGCGCCCGCGAAGCCCTCTCCCGCATCCTCTCTAGCCGCATCCGCTACCAGACCTTCTCCGCAAAGGTCAAGGTCGACTACGCCGACTCGCGCGACAAGTCGCTCGAATTCAACGCCTTCATCCGCATCCGGCGCGACAGCGCCATCTGGGCCTCCATCGTGGCGGCCCTGGGCGTCGAGGCTTTCCGCGTCCTCATCACGCCCGACAGCGTGCGCATCATGGACAAACTCGAGAAGACCATCCGCTACGCCGCCGCCGCTGAACTCCAGGAGATCACCCAGCTGCCGTTCGACTTCCACGCCCTGCAGGAACTCATCGTCGGCAACCCCATCGGACCCGACACCACCGCCACCCTCCGGCAACAGGAGGCCACCGCCCTGCTCGACTACCTCCAGGGCGGCTTCCGGCACCTCCTCACCTACGACATCGCAGGGCCCGTCCTCCGCACCCAGCGACTCGATGAGACGGACCCCCTCCGCAACCGGTCCGCCATCCTCTCCTTCGACCAGTACCAGGAGAAGTCGGGCCGCAACTTCCCCAACCTGCGCCGACTGACGTTGTCTGACCGGCAGAAGGTCGACATCCGGCTCGACTTCCGCCAGGTCGACTTCGACCTGCCCGTCGCCTTCCCCTTCTCCGTGCCCCGCAACTACAAATTGAAGTAATTTTAACGACCGCCCGGCACGCCCCCGCCGCTGCCCGCGTACCTTGGCACGATTCCCGCAGCACACCCGCATGATGACACGCAAGCACCCCCTCCGCAGCGCCATCCTCCTGGGATGGGCCCTCGCCCTGTCCGTCGTCGCGGCGGCACAGCCGCAGCAGAAGGACGAGCTCGAGCGCCGCCGCCGGCAGATAGAGGCCGAGATCACCCAGTTGCAGGCCCAGCAGAAAGAGCTCTCGCGCAGCAAGAAGACATCCCTGGCCCAGCTCAACCTCGTACAGTCGCGTCTCCGCAGCCGCTTCGCGATGATCGACAACCTGAACGACGAGCTCCGCCTCATCGACGAGACCATCTTCACCAACAACCGCGAGATCTACCGGCTGCGACGCCACCTCGACACGCTGCGCGACCAGTACGCCCGTACCCTCGAGTACGCCTACAAGAACCGCAGCAGCCACGACATGCTGAACTTCATCTTCACCTCCTCCGGCTTCAACGACGCGATGAAGCGCGCCGCCTACCTCAAGAGCTACCGCCGCTACCGCGAAGACCAGGCCGCCAACATCATCCGCACCGGCGAGGAGCTGCAGGCGACCATCTGGAAGCTGTCGCGCAACAAGGAGGAGAAGAATGTCGCCCTCCTGGAACAGAACCGGCAGAAGGAGCTTCTCGAAGAGGAGAAGCGCGAGAAGGCGCGCGTGGTGAACGACATCAAGGCCCGGGAGAAGGACCTCACCCGCGAACTCGCGGCCAAGCGCAAGACGCTGACCGACCTGTCGAAGTCGATCCGCGTGCTGGTGCAGAAGGAGATCGACCGGAACCGGGCCGAGGCCGCCCTGGCGGCGAAGGCGAAGGCGGCCGAGGCGGCTGCCGCCAAAGCAACGTCACCCGCCGCCACGCCCCGCAACGAACCGCTGACGGGCCCCTCGGCGCCGGTGCGCAAGGCCACCGACCTCGAGAGCACGCCCGAGGTCACCCGCGTCTCCGTCGGCTTCGAGAACAACCGGCGCAACATCCCCTGGCCCGTCGACATCGGCACCGTCACCTCCGGCTTCGGCCGACGCAAGATAGAGGGGACCAGCCTGTATGAGGAGAACATCGGCATCACCATCCAGACGAAGGACGGCCAGCCCGTCAAGGCCGTCTTCGAAGGCACCGTCACCTCCGTCTTCGACGTCGACGGCAGCGCCACCGTCACCATCCAGCACGGCAAATACTTCACCACCTACTACAACCTCGCCGTGGTGAGCGTCGCCAAGGGTGCCCGTGTGACCATGGGACAGGCCCTCGGCAAGGCCGGCGCCAACGACTACGGCGACGGTGAGATCATCTTCGTGGTGAATGTGGAGAAGGACTTCGTCGACCCCCTCAACTGGCTCAAGGCCCGCTGAGGGCCGCCATCAGGGCTGTCGCGTCGCCGCTGCCGCCAGGCAGCGTACGTAGAGGGCCTCGTAGTCCGGCACGATGCTGTCGATGTCGAATCGCCGGGCCTGTGCCCTCGCCCCTTCGCGGTACGCTTCCAGCCGTTCCGGGTCGCGCAGGATGGAGACGGCCATTGCGGCCATGCCCTCGACATCGCCGACGGCCGCCAGTTCGCCGTTCTGGCCCGGGGTGACGACCTCGGGGATGCCGCCCGCATCGCTGGCGACCACGGGCACCCCCGCCGCCATCGCCTCCAGGGCCGCCAGGCCGAAACTCTCGTACTCGGAGGGTAGGAGGAAGAGGTCCGAGATGACGAAGATATCCTCCATGTCCTGCTGCTTGCCGAGCATGCGTACGTCCTGGCAGAGGTCGAGCTGGCGTACCAGGTCCTCCGCCATCGGCCGCTCGGGCCCGTCGCCCACCAGCAGGAGTTTCGCCGGCAGGCGCTCCCGGATGCCCGCGAAGATCCGCACCACGTCGGTGATGCGCTTCACCTTGCGGAAGTTGGAGGCGTGGAGGATGATGCGCTCGCCCTGCGGGGCGATCACCTGGCGGAACGCGTCGATCGGCTTCTTGGCGAAGCGCCGGATGTCGACGAAGTTATGGATCACCTCTATGGGCTTCTGGATGCGGAAGTTGGCGAAGGTCTCCTGCCGGAGGTTCTCGGAGACGGCCGTGATGGCGTCGCTCTCGTTGATGGAGAAGGTGACGACGGGGGCGTAGGTCTTGTCGCGCCCCACCAGGGTGATGTCGGTGCCGTGGAGGGTCGTGATGACGGGTATCCGGATACCCTCCTGCTCCAGGATGCGCTTGGCCATGTAGGCCGCCGCGGCATGCGGGATGGCGTAGTGCACGTGCAGCAGGTCGAGCCGGTTGTTGCGGATGACGTCCACCATCGCACTCGCCAGGGCCGACTCGTAGGGTGGGTAGTCGAACAGCGGGTACGTGGGCACGTGCACCTCGTGGTAGAAGATGTTGGCGCTGAAGCCCGTGAGCCGAACGGGCTGTCGGTAGGTGATGAAATGGATGTGATGGCCCTTGTCGGCCAGCGCCTTCCCCAACTCCGTGGCCAGGACGCCACTCCCCCCGAACGTCGGGTAACAGACGATTCCAATGTTCATGCGTGCGGGTTGGACCTTGGCGGACCAAGCAAGGTATGCATCCATAACAAGCGGTGGCTTGCAGGGTTCGGTGGCGGAAGCATTTATCGGTATTCCTTACCTTGTGGCAACAATCCCGCCGGATGCGCAAGACCCTCGTCATCATCGGACTCACCCTTGCAGTGGGGCTCTCAGGCTACCTCTATTGGAAATACGCCTTCGTCTTCGGCGAAGGTACCAAGACGGGTGAGCTCAACTACCTGGTCCGCAAGGGCTACCTCTTCAAGACCTACGAGGGGAAACTGATCCAGTCGGGCTACCGCTCCGGTTCGCAGAGCGTGATCCAGTCGTACGAGTTCGAATTCTCGGTCGAGGACGAGGCCGTGGCCCGGGAGCTGATGTCGGGCAACGGACGGACCTACACCCTCCACTACCGCGAATACCTCGGCCGGCTGCCCTGGCGGGGCTATAGCCTCTATGTCGTCGACAGCATCGTCCATACCTCCTTCTGAACGCATCCTCCCCGCCATGACCAGGTCCATCCGCCTCGCCCTCGCCCTCGCTGTCGCCGCCGGACACCCGCCATCGGCCATGGCACAGTCGGACGACTCCCTCGCCATCCGCCGCATCGCCGACGAGATCCTCCGCCACGGCAGGGCCTATGAGAACCTGCGGGTCCTCTGCAAGCAGGTCGGCCCCCGGCTCTCCGGCTCGGCCGGGGCGGCGCAGGCCGTGCAGGAGACGGCGCGGATGCTGCGCGAGGCCGGGGCCGACACGGTCATCCTCCAGCCCTGCCTCGTGCCGCACTGGGTACGGGGCGATGGCGAGGCGGCCCAGGTGTACCTCACTTCCGGCGGCCGGCGAGCCCTCCGTGCCGTGGCCCTCGGCAATTCCGTCGGAACCCCCAGGAAAGGGGTCCGCGGACGCGTCGTCGAAGTGCGTGACTTCGCCGAACTCGACCGGCTCGGACGGGCCGGCGTAGAAGGCCGCATCGTCTTCTTCAACCACCCGATGGACCCCACCCAGGTGCAGACCTTCCGCGCCTACGGGCAGGCCGGCGCCTACCGCGGCAACGGCCCCTCCATGGCCGCCAAATACGGCGCCGTCGGCGTCGTCATCCGATCCCTCGCCTCCAACATCGACGACTTCCCCCATACCGGCTCCACCCGGTACGACGAGGCCTACCCCAGGCTGCCGGCCGTCGCCATCAGCACCCGCGAGGCGGAACGCCTCAGCGCCGACCTCAAGGCCGGCACCATCCGCGAACTCTGGTTCCGGACAACCGCACAGATGCTACCCGACGCCCCCTCCTACAACGTCATCGGAGAGGTCCGGGGCTCCGAGTTCCCCGATGAGGTCATCACCGTCGGCGGCCACCTCGACAGCTGGGACCTCGGCGAGGGCGCCCACGACGACGGCGCCGGCTGCGTGCAGAGCATCGAAGTCATCCGCGTCATGAAGGCCCTCGGCATCCGCCCCAAACGCACCATCCGCGCCGTCATGTTCATGAACGAGGAGAACGGACTCCGAGGCGGGCAGGCCTACGCCGATTCCGCCAAACACGACGGCAAACGACACCTCTTCGCCCTCGAAAGCGACGCCGGCGGCTTCACACCCCGCGGCTTCGGATTCTCCGGCACACCGCAACAGTTCCAACGCTTCATGGGCTGGAAGCCCCTCTTCCAGCCCTATGGGGCCGCCGACTTCGCCAACGGCGGCGGCGGCGCCGACATCGGCCCGCTGCGACCCCTGGGGACAGCCCTCGCCGGCTTCGTTCCCGACTCACAACGCTACTTCGACGTGCATCACGCCCCTTCAGACGTCCTCGAAGCCGTCAGCCCCCGCGAACTCCACCTCGGCGCCATCGTCATGGCCGGCCTCGTCTACCTCGTCAGTCAGTACGGACTCTGATCCCCTCCCAACCACCCTCCAAGGGTACCCCCACCCTCCAAGGGTGTACCCACCCTCCAAGGGTACCCGCACCCTCCAAGGGTACCCCCACCCTCCAAGGGTGTACCCACCCTCCAAGGGTACCCGCACCCTCCAAGGGTGTACCCACCCTCCAAGGGTACCCCCACTCTCCAAGGGTGTACCCACCCTCCAAGGGTGGGTTAGTCGCGTCCCATCAGGAAGATGGCGGGCACTTTGCCGAGGGTCGGGCGTTGGCGCTTCCAGGCGTCAACGGCCAGGGTACGTATGCTTTCGCCGGGCGAGGTGAGGCCGACGGCCAGGCAGACGCGCGTGTCGGGACGGCAGGTCGAGAGGAGGGTGTCCAAGAGGGCCTCGTTGCGGTAGGGCGTCTCGATGAATATCTGGGTGCAGCCGGTGCGCCAGGCCTCCTGCTCCCATTCGCGGATGGCTTTTTTCCGGGCATCGGCGGGGATGGGGGGATAGCCGTGGAAGCGGAACTGCTGTCCGTTGAGGCCGCTGGCCATGAGGGCGAGGAGTATCGAGCTCGGCCCTGTCAGGGGCCGTACGGTGGCGCCCGCCTGCTGGGCGATGCGGACCAGTTCCTGTCCCGGGTCGGCGATGCCGGGGCAGCCGGCTTCGCTGAGGATGCCGATGTTGGTGCCGCTGTCCAGCGCTTGCCGGAAGGCTTGCCTCGTCTCCGTCGGGTCACCTTCCATCCGGTGCCAGGCGCGCTCGTCGATCGGGAAGTCGGGGATCAGCCTCCGGATCTGCCGGCGGGCCGTTCGTTCGTTTTCGACGAAGAAGACGCGGCAGGCCTGGAGGGCGTCGATGACTTCCGGTGGGAGCGTCGCCCGGCCATCCTCCGAGAGGACGGTGGGGATGAGGTGTACGACGGATGCGGGAGTAGAGGCCATGTTGGGTCGGGTGCGCGGAACGGGGGGAGGTCACTCCACCTCGTACATGCTGATGGTGGCGGCCACCACGGCATAGGAGGGCGCCATCACCCAGCCGACGCCGATGAGGGCGTGCATGAGGTAGAAGACCGCTCCGTTGCCGATCGCCAGTCCCCGGTGGCGGCCCACATAGGCGATGCTCGCCTTCGTGTCCATCCCCCGCCGCTCGCAGCTGTAGTCGAGCATCGAGAAGCCGTAGTAGTAGCATTCGAGCAGCACCGAGAGCAGGGGTGTCGTCCATCCGACCAGCGGCAGGAGCGACAGCAGGAGCAGTCCGAGCGTGTAAGCCCCCTGCCAGAGGCTGTTGCGGAGGGAGATGCGGATGCCGCGGGCCATGTCGTGCAGGAGCTGGCGCATGTTGAAGGGATACTCGCGTCCTTCGATGATCGCCGAGGTGCGCTCGCTGAGGTAGGCGAAGATGGGTGAGCCGAGGATCAGCCAAATGTATTTGAAGAGCGAGAAGTACAGGAACATCAGGATCATCCAGATGACGATCGCGGCGAAGGTGAAGAGGAACCCGATGACGCTGCTCTCGAGCGACTGCACCCAGTTGCTGATGCCCAGCAGGTCCGTCATGTACTCGATGGCCGTGTTGGCGGACCGCCCGAACAGGTACATGCTGCAGCCGAAGAGCCCGGCATAGATGATGCCCGGTATCCATATCCATCGCCACAGGCGGTTCTCCGCGATGAAACGGTGCGCCTTGAAGTAACTTTGGACGGCTATGACGATCTCCTTCAGCAGTCGGTTCTGGTTTCCGGGATGCGATCCTGAACGGGTCGGTCACAAGTTATGTCATTCCCGCATCATATGTCCGAAGGCCTGAAAATTCTGCCACCCTCCTTTTTCCGGTCGGAGGACGTCCTGCAGGTCGCGCGCGACCTCCTCGGCAAGTTGTTGCGCACCCGTTGCGGCGCGGGTGTCGCCATGGGTCGCATCGTCGAGACGGAGGCCTATGCCGGCATCAACGACAGGGCGTCGCATGCCTATGGCGGTCGCCGCACCGCGCGCACCGGGGTCATGTACCTCGACGGTGGGGCGGCCTACGTATACCTGTGTTACGGGATGCATGTCCTCACCAACGTCGTGACGAACCGCGAGGGTGTTCCCCATGCCGTGCTCCTGCGGGCGCTGGATCCCGTCGAAGGGCTGGGGCTGATGCGGGCGAGGAGCGGGGGGCGGCTTTCCGACCGACACCTGTGTTCCGGTCCGGGCCGTCTGTCGAAGGCGATGGGGATCTCAACGACCGATACGGGGAGGCCGCTGTCGACGGAGGCCCTCTGTATCTGCGACGATGGCCGGGGGCCGGGCGGCCCGATCGTTGCCACGCCGCGCATCGGGGTGGACTATGCCGGCGATGACGCCCGGCTGCCCTACCGGTTCATCGTGGAGGGGCATCCCGCGGTGAGTGGGTATCGGCATGCCCGCTGAAGGGCGGTGGCGGCAGCGGCGAGGGTCGCCGCCCGGGTCAGAATTTGGGACAGTGGGTGCGTTTGCGCGCCTCGTCCACCGGCCTTCGGATGAAGATCAGCGAGACTTCGTTGCCGCCACGCCGGTTGGAGGCCGTCCGCAGGGAGGAGGTGTTGACATCGTAGGAATAGCCCAGCCGGAAGCTTCCGAACTCGACGCCCACGTAGGGGGCGACGGCGTCGCCGAGGCGGTACCAGAGTCCGCCGTAGAGGTTGACGGGGTTGTATTCGTCGTGGTTGATGTCTGCCGAGAGGGCGGCGCCCACCACGGTCTCGAAGGCGCCGGCCTGGCGCTGGTGGAGCATGCTGGTGTGGAGGACCTTGTCGTTGCCGACGGGGAACTGCCCGCCGCCGTGGACGGTCACCCGGGGTTCGAGGATGAAGCTTCCGCCGAGGAAGCTCTCGTCGGGCCGGTTGACGTGGTAGGTGGAGAAGCCCAGGTAGAAGCTGTTCTCGCCGTTGGTGGAGCCGGAGTACAGGAGTCCGGTGTGCATGTCGAAGTAGTTGACCTGTACGCGGCTGTTGGAGAACACTTCGGAGGTGACGCCGGTGAACCCGAGGGAGGTGAGTTCGTCTTCGAAGTCGGCCCTGGACACGTCGAGGGTCTTGGAGGTATAGGTGCCCTGGAAGCCGACGGTGAGCTGGTGGTAGCCGTTCTCGTCGAGGCCCTTGTGGTAGGCGGTGGACAGGCTGAAGTGGCTGTTGTCGAGGATGCGGTTGCCGGAGCGGTCGTTGAGGGCGAGGATGCCGACGCCCCATCGGTCGTACTGCGGGAGCCGGTTGCGGAGGATGGCCATGTCGACGGAGGCGGTGGCCGTGCTGAAGGCGTTGTTGATGGAGGGCCACTGGTTGCGGTAGTTCGCGGCCACGCGGACGTCGCCGTCGAAAAGCCCGGTGAAGGCGGGGTTGAGCGTCAGTGGCGAGGCGAAGAACTGGGTGAAGTGGGGGTCCTGCCCTCGGGTCTTCCCGGCCAGCAGCAGGGCGAGGAGTACCGGGGCGGCGTGACGTAGGTGTTTCATCGGGGCGGGGGTTGGGGGTGTGTTGGATCGGTCAACTCTGCATCTTCTCGCCATAGGCCAGGTCGCCGGCATCGCCGAGGCCCGGCACGATGTATCCCTTGGCGGTGAGTTCCTCGTCGATGGCGCCGCACCAGATGTGCGCCTGCGGCTGTTCGCGGCGGAGGTGGTCGATGCCGACCGTGCAGGCGATGGCGGCGACGACGTGCACTTCGCGGGGCTCGCCTTCGGCCCGCAGCATCTGGATGGTCTTGACCAGGGATGCGCCTGTGGCCAGCATGGGGTCGCAGATGATCAGGATGCGGTCCTCCAGGGAGGGGCAGGAGATGTATTCCAGTTCGATCTCGAAGCTGCCGTCGCGGTGGTGCTTGCGGTAGGCGGAGATGAAGGCGTTGTCGGCATGATCGAAGTAGTTGAGCATGCCCTGGTGGAGGGGGAGTCCTGCGCGGAGGATCATGGCCAGCACGGGCTGGACGGCCAGCACCTGGCAGGTCGATATCCCCATCGGTGTGGTGACGTCGCGGGTTGCAGCGGGCAGGGTGCGGCTGATCTCGTAGGCGGCCACCTCGCCGATGCGTTCGAGGTTCCGGCGGAACCGCATCCGGTCGCGCTGCAGCTCCGTGTCCCGGAGTTCCGCCACCCAGTTGCTGAGGAGCGAGTGCCGCTCGCTGAGGTTGACTACCATGCGTTTGTCGTATTTTCGGGACCCGTCCGACAAATCTAATCGAATTCGGCGGAAGGCGCGGTCCCTGCGGATGTTTTCCCTACTTCCCTGATAAACGCGGAAAGATGAATTATCGTGCGATAGGCCTCATGAGCGGGAGTTCGCTGGACGGGTTGGACATCGTCTGTGCGGCCTTCGAGGTGGCCGGCGGCGGCTGGACCTACCAGGTCGAGGCGGCGGCCTGCATCCCGTATCCCTCCGAATGGCGGGACCGGCTGCGGGACGCCGTGGGCCTGTCGGCGCTCGACTACCAACTGCTGCACAGCGAGTACGGCCACTACCTCGGCCGACAGGTGAACGGGTTCATCGCCGCCAACGCCCTGCAGTACCGCGTCTCGCTGGTGGCGTCGCACGGACACACCACCTTCCACCTGCCCCCGCGCATGACGGGCCAGCTCGGCTGCGGGGCCGCCATCGCCGCCGAGACGGGACTGCCGGTGGTGTCCGACCTCCGGGCGCTCGACGTGGCCCTCGGTGGTCAGGGTGCACCGATCGTGCCGATGGGAGAGCGGCTCCTCTTTCCCGACGTCCGTTGGTTCCTCAACCTGGGCGGCATCGCCAACCTGACGGCGTCCCGCCGCGGTCGCATGGTGGCCTTCGACACCTGTCCCGCCAACCGCGTTCTCGACCTGCTCTCCGCCCTGGCCGGTGCGGCTTACGACGAGGACGGCCGCATCGCCGCTTCGGGACGTGTCGACACGTCCGTCCTCGACGCCCTCGACGCCCTGCCCTATTACGCCCTCCCCTATCCCAGGTCGCTCGCCAACGACTTCGGCACCGACACCGTCTTCCCCATCCTGGCCTCCTCCGGCCTCTCGCCGGCCGATGCGCTCCGGACCGCCGTCGAGCACATCGCCCGGCAGGTCGCCGCCGCCGTCGCCGCCGTCATCGACAGGGGTGATGCAGACCCGCCCGGGGGCGATACCCTCCTCGTCACGGGCGGCGGCGCGCTCAACGGCTTCCTGGTCCGCCGCATCGCCGAGCATCTGGAGCCCCTGCGGCTCCGTGCCGAGGCGGCCGACCCGCTGCTGGCCAATTACAAGGAAGCCCTCGTCATGGCCCTGCTGGGCATCCTCCGCTGGCGCGAAGAGCCCACCACGACCCCCGACGTCACCGGCGCCGCCCGGGCCTCCGTCGGCGGCGCCCTCTGGATGGGGCATGCCTAGGGCCCGGATGCCCGCACCCGTACCGACACCCTGCCGCCCCAAACCCCGACCCCGTCATGCGGAACTGGCCCGGCAGGCAGGTCCAACACCGGCCCCGAAGGCCGGCACCGGAGGCCGCCGATCCGCAGGATACCGAAAACCCGCACACCCGCGATGAAAAAGAAGCCCCGGATCAAAGCCCGCCCCGGCACCCCGCCCGGCCGGTTCCGCCGCCTGCTCCGGGCCCTGGGCCCCGGCATCGTCACCGGCGCCAGCGACGACGACCCCTCCGGCATCGCCACCTATACCCAGGCGGGGGCCGCCTTCGGCTTCTCGACCCTGTGGACATCGGTCGTCACCCTGCCCCTCATGGTCGCCGTCCAGGAGATGTGCGCCCGCATCGGGCTGGTGACACGGAAAGGCCTCACCGAGATCATCCGACAGCACTATCCGGCCTCCCTGCGATGGCTGGTGCTCGGCCTCAGCTTCCCCGCCATCATCCTCAACATCGGGGCCGACCTCGCCGGCATGGGCGCCGTCGCCAACCTGCTCGCGCCGGGCCTCTCGGCCCCGGTATGGAGCATCCTCATCGGCGTGGCCGCCGCCTGGATGACGCTCGCGCTGCCCTACCGCACCATGGCACGCGTACTCCAGTGGCTCTGCCTCTCGCTGGCCTGCTACCTCGCCGTACCCTTCCTGAGCCAGCCCGACTGGTCGGGACTCCTGCGGAACACCCTCCGGCCACAGATCTCCTGGGACGGCGCCTACGCCGCCATGGTGGTGGCCCTCCTCGGCACCACCATCTCGCCCTACCTTTTCTTCTGGCAGACCTCGATGGAGGTCGAAGAGGTGTCCGACAGGCCGGTCGTCGTCGACAAGGCCCTCCTCCGCGACATGGGCACCGACATCCGGCTGGGGATGTCCTTCTCCAACCTCGTCTCCTTCTTCATCATCCTCACGGCGGCGACCGTCCTCTACCCGAACGGCCTCCGCGAGGTCGACACGGTCGAGGAAGCCGCCGCCGCCCTCGAACCCCTGGCCGGACGCTTCGCCTACCTCCTCTTCGCGGCGGGCGTCCTCGGCACCGGCCTGCTGGCCATACCCGTGCTGGCAGGATCCCTCTCGTACATGGTCAGCGAGGCCCTCGGCTGGAAGGAGGGCTTCGGCAGACGCTTCGCCGAAGCCCGGGGCTTCTACCTCGTCATGGCCGCTTCGATCCTGTCAGCCCTCGCCATCAACCTCGTCGGCATCCCGCCCATGCGGGCCCTCTTCCTCACGGCCCTCGTCTACGGGGTGGTCTCCCCCGTACTCATCGGCATCATCCTCCACATCAGCAACAACCGGCTCATCATGGGCGAACATGTCAACGGCCGCTGGTCCAACCGCTGGGGATGGGCCTGCCTCATCCTCATGTCGGCCGCCGCCGCCGTCCTACTCTTCGCCGCCGCCGGCTGATCGCCGCCGGCATTCGCGGTCTGGCAGCCAGCGACACCCCCCCGAAAAGGACTGCCGCGCCAGGACACCGAAGGGTGCCCGCACGCGGCAGGGTCAACGGGTACCGACAGGCGGGCTAGCGGTACCCCCAGGCATTCATGATGCGGAGGTCCTCCCTGACGCTGTCGAGCGGCGTACGGCCCTGGTAGGACTCCTGCTCGATGATGAAGTGCTTGGTACCCCACTTCCGACCCAGGTCGATGACCTCCTTCACCGGCACGATGCCCGTTCCGAGGACGGTCGACTCGAAACGCTCGTGTCCGCCGGCAGCCGCGATCTCGTCCTTCACATGCATCGACTCGAAGCGTCCGGGGTATTTCTGCATGATGTCGAGCGCCTTGGCGCCACCGTTGATCATGTTGCCGATGTCGAGCTGCTGCATGACCAGCTTCGGGTCGGTCTCGGAGAGGATGATGTCGTACAGCGTTCGGCCGTTGAGCGATTCGGAGAACTCGAAGTCGTGGTTGTGGTACCCGAACTTCATGCCGTACCTGTTGCAGAGCTCCCCGCTGCGGTTGAAGACCTCCATGAAGGCGCGGAGCTTGTCGTAGTCGCGGCGGATGGTGTTCTCCATCGACGGACTGATGACGAACTGCTGGCCGAGCACGGCGGCGTCCTCGACGGTCTGCTTCCACGCATCGGTGAAGTCCTTCTTCGACTCGTCCCAATGCCTGCCCGACATGACGGTGTGGCCGCTCGGCATCTTGAGGCCGAGGTCGTCGAGGATCTTCCGGAACTCCGCGGCCGGCCATCCGTAGAACTTGCGGTTGACATAGTTGGCGTGTTCGACATGGACGTATCCCATGGCGCGAAGGGCCTTCAGCGTCTCCAGCGGCGCCTTCGACATGTCGGCCCGGATGGAATACAGCTGCACGCCGGTGAGTTCGCCCCTCCGCTTCTTCGCGAGGGCGGAGAGTTCTTCGCTGAGCAGTGTGCCGCCGGCGAAGGCAAGGGCCGTGCGGCCCAGGAAATGTCTGCGCGACAGGGTCATATGGCTTCGATTTTTCATCAAGTTAGTGGGATTCCGTCATACGGCCAACGATATCCGGGGTGGTCCGCTGTATGCGGATGTGGACATTCTATAGGGGGCCACCCTCCAAAGGTACCCCCACTCTCCAAGGGTACCCCCACTCTCCAAGGGTGGGGTGTGGGTCAGACCGCGTGCCTGTCGATGGCGTGGAGGAGTCGTTTGCGGAAGCGGTGATAGTCGACGGTGATGGTATGGCGTGGGGTGTCGATCTGGTGGAAGTCGGGATGTCGGAGTTCCTGGTCGGCCAAGGTGCCGACATCGGCCGGGCGTTTCCATCGGCCTGACAGGTGTCTGGCCATGATGCGGCTCTGCAGTTCGGCGCCCGGCCAGATGCAGCCGAGGGGCTGGAAGAGTCCGATGAAGTAGAGGTTGTCGATGTCGGGGTGGAGCATGCGGAGCCAGAGCCGCACTTCGCCATGGCTGTAATCGATGAATTGCCTGTTGAAGAAGGGATGGGAGATGACGTAGCCGGTGCAGGCGATGATGGTGTCGTAGTCGCCCGTGCCGCCGTCGCGGAAGGCGACCGTGTTGCCGTCGAGACGTTCGATGTCGGGCCTGGGGTGGATCTTCCCGTGTCGGATGTGGTAGAACAGGTCTTCGTTGATGGTGGGGTGGTGGGAGCCGATGGGTCCTTCGGGTTCGGGCAGTCCGTAAAGCCGGTTGTGGCCGTTGCGGATGCGGAGGCTGAAGGCGGAGAGCCGCTGCCAGATGGGCCTGGGCAGCCAGTGGATGCGTTGGCTGAAGGTGTCGGCCGGGCGGCCCATCATGAATTTCGGTACGATCCAGTACCCGCGTCTCCAGCTGAGGTCGACGCGCGACGCGACGCGGCTGGCTTCCACGGCCACGTCGCAGGCCGAGTTGCCCCCGCCGATGACGAGAACGCGCTGTCCTTCGAAGGCCGAGAAGCGCTTCACCGAATGGGAGTGCACGAGCCTTCCGGAGAACTGTCCCGGGTAGGCGGGCATGCGCGGCTGCCAGTGGTGGCCGTTGCAGACGCAGAGGGCGTCGAACACCTGCCGCCCGTCCATGCCGTCGCAGCTCGTGTCGACCTGCCAGCGCCCGTCGGCCAGCCGTTCGCAGTGCCTTACCCGCGTCCCGAAGCGGATGTGCGGATAGAGTCCGAAGCGGTGGGCATAGGCTTGGAAGTAGGCGGCCAGCTGCCGGTGCGAGGGGTAGTCGGGGTAGTCCTCGGGCATCGGGAAGTCATCGTACTGGCTGAGTGTCTTGGAGGAGATGATATGTGTGGTCTCGAAGACGGAGCTGTGGCCTTCTTCTTCGGAGAACACCCAGTTTCCGCCGACGTCGCGGCCGACGTCGAAGACGGTCACCGCGAGCCCCTCGTCGAGCAGGTTCTTGGCGGCCGTGATGCCGGAGGGGCCGGCTCCGATGATGCAGACATGCTTTTTTTCCATGTTCCGGTCCGTATGGATGAGGGTGCGGGAGCGCTCGGGTGTGGCTAGGTGCCCAGGATGCGGAACCCGTCCCCGTCGAACAGGCCCTTGTCGCTCAGCTTGAGGCTGGGGATGACCAGGAGTGCCATGAACGACAGGGTCATGAAGGGGGATGCCAGGGTCGAGCCGGCCGCCTTGGCGGCCCTGTCGAGGCGGGTATAGGCTGCGGCGACGCGGTAGCCGTCGTCCGCGCTCATGAGTCCGCCGACGGGGAGGGGCAGGACCTCTTCTTGGTCCGGGGTCACGCAGCTGATGCCGCCGCGGTGGGCGACGACGAGGTTGACGGCGCGGGCGATGGAGGCGTCGTCGGTGCCGACGGCCACGATGTTATGGGAGTCGTGGGCCACGGAGGAGGCCAGTGCGCCCTTGCGGAGGCCGAAGCGGTGGATGAAGGCGGTGGCGACGGGGGCGTCTTGGTAGCGGTTGACGACGGCCAGTTTGAGGATATCCCGTGCCGGGTCGGCCACCCAGGCCTCTTCCTGCCCGGGGCGGGCGGGCTGGAGGTCGAGCTTCTCGGTCACCAGCTGTCCGTCGACGGCGCCGATGACGGGGAAGGGGTAGCGGGCCATCCCGTGGGTGGGCATGCGCAGGTCGGAGGGGGAGATGGGCCTGCAGTCGAACCGGTTGACGGTTTCCGGTGCCGGCCCGCCGGCGGTCGGGGCCGTCGTCACGAGGCTTTGCCCGTCGCGGGCCACGCAGATGCCGTCGATCCAGGTCTCCCGTACGCGGAACCCGATCAGATCATCGACGAGGATGAAGTCGGCCGGGTCGCCTTCGCGCAGCCGTCCGACCTGCAGGCCGTAATGCTCGACGGGGTTGAGGCAGGCGGTGCGGATGACATCGTAGGGGTCGAGGCCGCGGGCCACGGCCCGGGCGCAGAGCCGGTCGATATGGCCGTCCACGAGGCTGTCGGGGTGCTTGTCGTCGCTGCAGAACATGGTCCTGTCCGGGTACTCGCTGATCAGGTCGGCCAGCGCTTCGAAGTTGCGGGCTGCGCTGCCTTCGCGGATGATGACCTTCATGCCGGCGGCGATCTTGTCGAGCGCCTCCCCCCGGGTGAAGCATTCGTGGTCGGTGGAGATGCCCAGTGCGGCGTAGCGTCGGGCCTCCTCCCCGCGCAGTCCGGGCGCATGACCGTCGACGGGCTTGCCCCGGCGTTGGGCGGCGACGATCTTCCGCATCACCTCTGGATCCCCGTGCAAGGCCCCGGGGAAGTTCATCATCTCGCTCAGGAAGTGGATGTCGTCGCGGTCGAGCAGTTCCTCCACGGCCGCCGCGTCGAGGACGGCGCCGGCCGTCTCGAAGGCGGTGGCGGGCACGCAGCTGGGCGCGCCGAAGTGGAACTTGAAGGGCGACCGGCGACCTTCGGCGACCATGAAGTCGACGCCCGCCCGCCCGCAGACATTGGCGATCTCGTGGGGGTCGCTGACGCTCGCGACGGTACCGTGGACGACCGCCAGGCGGCCGAACTCCGACGGGATGAGCATCGAGCTCTCGACATGCACATGCGCGTCGACGAAGCCTGGCAGGAGGAAGGGCCACCCGGCAGCTTCTGCCCCGGGGAGGCGCCGCAGGGCGGCGATGCGGCCGCCGGCGACCGTCAGCTCGACGGGATAGGTCTCCCGCGCCGAACAATCCACGAGGCGGCCTGTAATAATCGCTTCTGACATGCGACCCCTGTTTAGGATAAAGGTACGTTCCGGCCGCCTTCGCTGTGCCGGTTGCCGCGGACGGACTACCTTCGCATCACAGCAAACAACTCCATCGACATGCGACTGAGACATTTCCTCATCCCCGCCGTCCTCCTTCAGGCGGACCCGGCATGGGCCCAGACGGCCGACGACATCATCCGCGCCCATATCGAAGCCATCGGCGGCGCCACCCGGCTCTCCGCCCTCCGCTCCCTCTACACCGAAGGCATCTCCGTGATGCCCAACGGCAACGAGGTCAGCAACAAGGCCTGGAGGGTGCAGGACAGACTGGTACGAAGGGAGATCGACTTCGGCATGGGCACCCTCAAGATGGTGGTCACCGACAAGGAGGGATGGGGCACCAACCCCCGCAGCGGCGGCGCCTTCGAGCCCATGCCGGCCGAAAGGGCCGAGGGCATGCGCGCCGAGATGGACCTGCCCGGGCCCCTGTTCGACCACGCCGGGAAGGGACACCGGGCCGAACTGCTCGCGAAGGAGGATGTGAACGGCACCTCCTGCCATGTCGTGAAGCTGACGCTCAAGACCGGGCGCGACATCACCTACTACTTCGACCCCGGGACCTATTACATCCTCCGCACCAAGACCAAGGGCGGCGGCGGCATGATGCGCGGCGGTGGCGGCCCGGGCGGCCCCGGCGGCGGCCAGCGCAATCCCGACCAGGAAGTGCTGACCGACTACTCCGACTACCGCAAGACGCCCGAGGGATACGTCTTCGCCTTCACGACGACCGTCGTGGGCATGGGCGCCTCCATGAACATGGAAAAGATCGAGGTCAACGGGAAGGTGGACGAAAAGCTCTTCAAGCCCGAGTGAAGCCCAAACCGGGGCGGCGGCAACGCCCACCCCGGACGCATGCCAGCGAACCAAACACACACATAAAAAAAGACCCATGAAGTCAATCCTCTCCCTCCTCGCGGCCGTGGCCGTCTCCTTCTCCGCCCTGGCCCAGACAGCCGACGAGGTCATCGACAAACATTTCGACGCCATCGGCGGCAAGGACAACTGGCGGAAAGTGACCTCTATGAAGATGGAGGCGACCGTCAGCACCCAGGGCATGGACATCCCCATCACCGTCTACCAGGTGCACAACAAGGCCATGAAGCAAGAGATCAATGTGATGAACATGGTCGGCTACGTCATCATGACCACCGAGGGCGGCTGGAACTTCCTCCCCTTCATGGGCCAGACGGCGCCCGAGCCGATGACCACGGATGACCTGGAAGTAGGCAAAGAGCAGCTCGACATCCAGGGCGAGCTCCTCGACTACACGGCCAAGGGCCACAGCGTCGAACTCCTCGGCAAGGAGGATGTCGACGGCACCGACTGCCACAAGCTCAAGCTCACCCGCAAGAGTGGCCGGTCGACCACCTACCTCATCGACGCGAAGACGTTCTACGTCGTCCGTACCGTCTCCAAGGTGAAGGCCAACGGGCAGGAGGTGGACCAGACGATGAACCTCTCCAACTATCAGAAGCAGTCCTTCGGCATCGTGGTGCCCCTGTCGATGGAGAACAGCAGTCTGCCCGCTCCGCTGGTCGTCTCCAAGGTGGAGGTGAACCCCACCATCGAGGCATCCGTCTTCGAGGTGAAGAAATGACCCTCCCATCCGCAGTGCCTCCTTCACGGCCGCCCTCCCCGGGGCGGCCGTTTTCATGACCGAGGACCCGTCAGGGGCAATTTTCCCCCGGCCGCTGCGTTATTCCGGATGTCCCGACGCCTTCCGGCATCTCCGGAGGGGCTTCGCCCGGTGTTTGCATAATTTATACATTTGGTTTATGCCAGGCTTGGCGGATCCGAATCCCATCTGAACGACCGAAACAAACTTAAACCTCATGACCATGCGTTTGAGACCTTACGTCCTCCTGTTGACCGCGGCCCTGTCGACCCTTTCGGCGTCGGCGCAGTACGCCACGGGACTGACCTTCAACGACGATGAATACGAGCAGACGAGCCGCATCTCGCCGGCCCTGAAGTTCTCCTCCGTCGATCTGCCCGCCTACTCCCTCAAGGCCTATTCCCCGACCCCCGGCAACCAGGGCAACATCGGATCCTGCGTGGGCTGGGCCACCGGCTACGGGGCGCTGACCATCGCCGAGGCCTTCCAGGCCAAGAACACGAGCCGTTCGGCCATCACCGAGCGGGCGCGTTCGGCCATGTACATCTACCTGCAGATCGCCGATCGCTGCCCGGACGGGTCCATGATCAGCGATGCCCTCAAACTCGCCCAGACGCAGGGCGTCCCGCCCTTCTCCGCCTTCGGCTCCGTTTCCTGCGGGACCAACATCCCCTCCACCCTGCGCCAGCTCGCCGCCCAGTTCAAGATCAAGGACTATTACACCCTCTTCAGCATCGGCGCCGCCAACGACCTCAAGATCTCCTCCACGCGCACCAGCATCTCGGCCGGCAAGCCCGTGGTGATCGGCATGACGGTGACGACCTCCTTCAACAGCGTCGGCAGCGCCGGCGTCTACAAGCCCTATGTCGGAGAACCCTCCATCGGCGGCCACGCCATGACGGTCATCGGCTACGACGACATGAGCCGCACCTTCGAGATCCTCAACTCCTGGGGCACCAGCTGGGGCAATGCGGGTTTCTTCCGCATGTCCTACGACGACTATGCCCGCCTTGTGAAGTACGGCTATCAGTTCACCCTCGAGGGGGCCGCCCCGCCCTCCCCCTCCGGCAAGGAGGTCAGCCTCACCGGCAGCTTCAGGTTCCGCAAGCTCACCGGCTTCGACGCGCAGACCAACGCCTACAACTTCGCCGACGCCCCCGTCACCTTCGACGGCAAGTACTACAGCGTGAGCAATATCCGGCTGAACGACTTCTTCCGCATCCAGGCGGCCGACGTCACCAAGGACCGCTACGTGTACATCTTCAGCATCAAGCCCGATAACTCGGCCGAACTGCTCTTCCCCACCAGCAAGACCATCGACGCCGTCACCGTCAAGGACATCCCCGTCGTGCCGGCCGACAACGCGACCATCGAGATCCCCGCCGACCCGAAGAAGGCGATGTCGACCGACAAGCCCGGCAACGACATGCTCTGCATCCTCTACAGCTCGGAGTTGATCAACGACATCGACGCCGTGGTCGGCAAGGTCAAGAACGGCACGGGCGACTGGATGCCGAGGCTGCAGGCCGCCCTGGGCAACCGCCTCATCCCCGCCTCCGACATCCGGTACAATTCCTCCGTGATGGGCCTCACCACGAAGTCGCGCAGCGGCGGCAGCATCGCCCCCATCATCCTCAAGGTCACCGTAAACTGAACCGGATGACCCCAACCCGAAAGCTACTGGCATGCCTGTCACTGGCAGGCATGCCGCTGCTGGGCCTGGCGCAGACCGACAGCGCCGGCCCCCGCAGCCCCGTACGGGGCGACACCCTCTCCTTCCGCGTCCTGCAGGTCAACGTCGACACCGTCCGCAACAAGGTCACCAAGACCCCCGTGGCGTCCGTCCTCGACTACGACTTCCGCAGCCAGTACCCCTGGTACCGGACGAAGAAGGCCGCCTGGCAACTGACGGACCGCTATCAGCTCGAGTTCCGCAAGCTGCCCGCCGCCGGATGGATATACGTCTTCTCCGTCGACGGCGATAACACCGTGAACAACCACGGCGCCATCCGCCTGGCCGGCCGCAAGCCCGGAACCCTCCTCTACCCGGACACCCTCAAGACCTTCACCTTCCAGGTGCAGGGCGCCGACCAGCTGGTCCTGTGGTATTCGCCCGACAGCATCGCCCGTGCCGACAAGCTCATCCAGGGCATCGAACTCACCCTGGGCGACTTCGTCAAGCGCAACAACCGGCAGGTCCACGGCACCCTCGTGCTGCCGGCCTATGGCTGGCAGATGCAGGCGCAGGACTATGGCTTCACGACCGACCCCGAGGTCTTCACCATCCCGGCCCGGCAGGTCCTGCCTGTCATCGTCCGCTTCGACGTCGCACCGAAGAAGCCGCCGCGGAAGGTCAGAATGTCGGGAACCTGACCCTGTCCGGCGGGCAACGCCGCGCCTGACGGGCCGGCTGCCGCCTGAACCACCCTGGCCTGCCATCCGCATGACGCCATGACACCCCGCCTCCGCTTCCTGATCGCCCTGGCCGGCATCCGGCTGATCGCCGGCATCCCGGCCGGGGCGCAGGACAGGCCCGGCACCGGCTTCGCCGGCCCCGGCGGCCGCGACGCCGGCGTCTGCGCCTCCAACAGCGCCAACTTCATGACCGAGCGGCAGGTCGAAGACCTCGTCAGCGAGATGCTCGACCGCATCGGCACCCGTAACAGGTACATCATCGTCAGCTGCCGCGAGGTCGAGAACTGCCAGGCCACCCTCTACCGCGGCAAGCCGTATATCCTCTACAACCCGCAGTTCCTGGGGGCGGTGAAGTCGCTCAACTTCTCCACGGCCGACCTGCGGGCCACCGACAAGGACTGGCAGACGCTGACCATCCTCGCCCACGAGCTCGGCCATCACATCAACAACCACCTCCTCAACCCGCTGCCCGACGCATCCCCGCGCGACATGGAGCTGGAGGCCGACGAGACGGCCGGGTTCATCATCTACCTCATGGGCGGTCCGCTGGACAAGTCCCTGCAGGCCTACGCCACCCTCTCCGACCAGGGCGGCTACCTGCATCCGCCCCGGCAGCGCCGCATCGAAGCCGTGCAGAAGGGTTATGGCAGCGCCGCCGGCAAGTACCCCCGCTACCGGCAGGACGATGCCGAGGTGCGCCAGGCCATCCGCACGGGTGTAGCCCTCCACCAGCGGAAGCGCTACCGCGAAGCCTACCGCATCTTCTCGCGCGACGACCTCAAGGACGACGCGCAGGTGCAGTACTACCTCGGCCGCATGTACTATTTCGGCTATGTCTTCCAGCGCGACACCGAGGAGGCGCTGCGCCTCTTCCGCCTCTCGGCCGACGAGGGCTTCGCCACCGCCCAGAACAACCTCGGCTGGATGCATGTCATGGGCGATGGTGTCCGGCGCGACCCTGCCGAAGGCATCCGCTGGCTCCGCAAGGCGGCCGACCAGGGCCTCGGCGTCAGCCAGCGCAACCTCGGCACCGTCTACCGCCTGGGCATGGGCGTGCCCCGCAACCCCGCCGAGGCCGAGGCCTGGTCGCGCAAGGCCGCCGCAAGCCTGCAGCGCGAAGTCGACGAGGGCGGCCTCCCCGAGATGACCTACCTCGCCGAACTCTACCTGAACGGGCATGGCCTGGCCAAGGATTCCCTGCGTGCCGCCAGGCTCTACGCCCGGGCGGCCGACAGCGCCTACCCGCCCGCCATGGTCTTCCTCGGCGACACCCATTACTGGGCCGGCACCCGCCGCGACGATTCCATCGCCCTCGCCTGGTACCGCCGTGCCGCCGCCCTCGACGAGCCCCTCGGCCAGGCCCGCCTCGGCACCCTCCTGCTGCAGGGGGACCGCGTCAGGGCCGACACCACCGAGGCCATCCGCCTCATCCGCAAGTCGGCCGAGGCCGGCGAACCCTTCGGCACCGCCCAGCTGGCCTACGCCTACCAGAACGGCGCCGGCCTGGGCCGCGACCTCGCCGAGGCCGTACGCCTCTACCGCCTGGCGGCCGACAAGGGCAACACCTACGCGATGAACGCCCTGGGCTACCTCTACGAGACCGGGGAAGGCGTTGCCAAAGACGCCAGGGCACTCGAATGGTACCGCCTGTCGGCCGACCGCGAAGACCCCTGGGGGCAATGGGTCCTCGGCAGCCGCTACCTGCGCGGTCAGGGCGTCGCCCAGGACGCCGCCGAAGCCCTCCGCCTCTGCCGCCTCGCCGCCGCCCAGGGACAGGCCAACGCCATGGCCGACATCGGATACATGTACGAGACGGGCTCCGGCGTCGCCAAGGACAGCGCCCTGGCCGTCACCTGGTACCGCAAGGCCGCCCAGGCAGGCAACGCCTGGGCCCGCGAACAACTCGACAGGCTCCAGGTGAAATAGGCCGGTACACCCATGCCCGCCCCGCCACCGGCCGCAGTAAACAAGTCCACCCTTCGTATATTCACACCCATCCGCCATGCGACACCTCCCCGTCAACCCGTCCGCCACCACCGACAAAGCGATGCCGGAGCCCCTCGGCGCGATGAGACGCTTCGCCACCGTGACGACCGGCAGGTCGACAGCCGACAGCCGACCGCCCGCAGCGCTCGGCCATCGGTGCCGCAAGGCCCCGGCGCCAGGCCCTGCCTCGGCATCCGAAAGGAAGGCGCCCGCGGCCGGCAGGGAAGGGCAATCCGGCAACACATCCATGCTCAATCATATGCGTGCATCGATACGGACGTCGCTGCTGGCGGCCGCCCTGCTGTACGGGGGACTGTCGGCAGCCCAGTACAAGCCCGGCACGAACTTCGACGGCCGCGAGGGCCGGGACACCGAGGTGTGTCCCGCCAGTGGCAACTTCATGTCCGAAGACGACGTGAACCGCCTCATCACGGACATGCTGGGCCGCATCTCGGCCCGGAACCGCTACATCGTGGTGAGCTGCCCGCAGGTCGACAACTGCCAGGCCGTGATCTTCAAGGGCAGGCCCTACATCCTCTACAACCCGCAGTACCTGGGCTCCGTCCGCCGGCTCAACTTCTCGGGCAAGGACCTGCCCACGGGGATGCAGACGCAGGACTGGGCGGCGCTCACCATCCTGGCGCACGAGCTGGGACATCATATCAACAACCACCTGCTGAACCCGCTGCCCGACGCCACGCAGCGCGACATGGAGCTGGAGGCCGACGAGTTTGCCGGTGCGATGATCTACCGGATGGGCGGGACGCTGCCGCAGGCCACCGAAGCCTTCCAGGGGCTGCCGGCGGCCGGCAGTTATACGCATCCCGGCCGGGCGCAGCGCCTGCAGGCCATCACCAAGGGATGGAACTACGCCCGGTCGATGTACCAGCGCGACGAGCCGGGCCCGAACCCGAACCCGGGCCCCCCGGTGACGCCGAATGTCTCCACCGAGGCATTGCTGAAACAGGCGCTGGACAAATACCGCCGGTCCGACTTTGCCGGCGCCTTCGAGGGCTTCTCCCAGCCCGAACTGTCGGAGAATACCCAGGCACTCTTTTACCTGGGCGTGATGTACAACAACGGCCAGCATGTCGGGAAGGACCCCGTCAAGGGGGCCGGCTACTACCGCCGGGCGGCCGACCGGGGCTATGCCACCGCACAGGTCAACCTCGGCTGGATGTACGACGTGGGCGTGGGGGTGACCCGTGATGATGCCGAGGCGGCCCGCTGGTACCGGAAGGCGGCCGACCAGGGCGATGCCACCGCCCAGAGCAACCTGGGGTTGAAGTACCAGACGGGGAAGGGTGTCGCCCAGAGTCACGCCGAAGCGATGGCGCTGTACCGGAAGTCGGCCGACCAGGGCAATGCCCACGGGCAGGCCAACCTGGCCTTCCTGTATGAGAACGGCCTCGGTGTCGCACAGAACCATGCAGAGGCGGCGGGCTGGTACCGGAAATCGGCCGACCAGGGCAATGCCTTCGCCCAGGCCAACCTGGCCCAGCTGTATGCGGCCGGCCGGGGGCTGCCCCAGAGTTATGCCGACGCCGTCCTGTGGCACCGCAAGGCGGCCGACCAGGGCTTTGCCTTTGCCCAGGTCAACCTGGCCGACCTCTTGCTCAACGGAAGGGGGGCGCCGTCGAACCCCACCGAGGCGGCGGGCTGGTACCGGAAGGCGGCCGACCAGGGCAATGCTCGGGCACAGTTCGTGCTGGGCGGGCTGTTCGAGCAGGGTCGGGGCGTGACGACGGACCTCGCCGCCGCGGCGGGCTGGTACCGCAAGGCGGCCGACCAGGGCGTCGACAGTGCACAATACAAGCTGGGGGTCCTCTACAGCAACGGCCAGGGCGTCGCGAAGGACCCCGTCGAAGCCTTCGCCTGGCTCCGGAAGGCGGCCGACAAGGGCCATGCCAACGCACAGGTATATGTCGGATATCTCCATGAGAACGGCACCGGCGTCGCCAGGAGCCTCCCTGATGCCGTGGCCTGGTACCGCCGGGCGGCCGAGCAGGGCAATGCCACGGGGCAGAGCAACCTGGGGTTGATGTACCAGAACGGATCGGGTACCGTGCAGAACTACGCCGAGGCGGCGCAATGGTACCGCAAGGCGGCAAACCAGGGCCATGCCGCCGGCCATGTCAACCTGGGCTACCTGTACGACAAGGGCCTGGGTGTGCCGCAGGACTACGCCGAGGCGGCCGCACGCTACCGCAAGGCGGCTGACATGGGCAACCGGTTCGGACAGTTCAACCTCGCCGTGCTGCACGAGAACGGCCGGGGCATGCCGGTCAATCTCGAGCAGGCCCGCTACTGGTACGACAAGTCGGCCGGCCAGGGCCACCAGCCGGCCATCGATGCCCTGAAGCGACTCGAGGGGAGGTGATCTGGCCACCCGAACCCTGCATGTCCTGACGCAGGCTCGCGGGGGACGCGTAATTTTGTGCAGGCACAGCAGACCCATGCATCCAGCCGTCAACCTTCACCAAAGCATCACCCCATGCGCCAATCCCTCCGGACGCCCCTCACGTCGGGGCTGTTCCTCCTCCTGCCGGCCCTGGCCGCCGCACAGGTTACCGTCAACTCCGCCACCTTCGGCATGATGGAGGCCAGGGCCCTGGGGCCCGGCTCCATGAGCGGCCGCATCACCGCCATCGAAGGCGTGGCCGCCGATAACGGACGCACCCTCTACGTCGGCACCGCCGGCGGCGGCATCTGGAAGACCACCAACGCCGGCGCCTCCTTCAAGCCCGTGTTCGACAAGTACTGCCAGAGCATCGGCGCACTGGCCATCGACCCGAAGAACCCGAAGGTCGTCTATGCCGGCACCGGCGAGAGCAACATGCGCAACTCGGTGTCCATCGGCGACGGACTCTACCGGACGACAGACGCCGGCGAGAACTGGGTGCGCATCGGCCTCGACAGCACGGAGCATATCGCGAAGATCACCATCGACCCGTCCAACCCCGCCGTCATCTACGTGGCGGCCCCCGGCCCGCTGTGGAGCGACAGCCGCCACCGCGGCCTCTACAAGTCGACGGACGCGGGCAAGACCTGGGAGAAGGTCCTGTACATCAGCGAGAAGGCCGGCTGCGCCGACGTGTCCATCGACCCGTCCGACCCGCAGGTGGTCTATGCCACGACCTGGGAGTTCCGCCGCCTGCCCTATCTGTTCAACTCGGGCGGTCCCGGCAGCGGCATCTGGAAGTCGACCGACGGGGGGCGGACCTGGAAGTCGCTCGAGAAAGGCCTGCCCGCCAAGCCCTACGGGCGTGTCGCGCTGGCCCTGGCGCCGTCAGCGCCCCGCAACCTGTGGGCCATCGTCGAGTCGGAAAAGACGGGCCTGTACATCTCCGCCGACGGCGGCGAGAGCTGGAATCAGCAGAGCGCATCCCTCAACGTCGTGTCGCGCCCCTTCTATTTCAGCACCCTGGTGGTGGACCCGAAGGATCCGAAGCGCGTCTACCGGCCGGCCTATTCCTTCGCCTACTCGTCGGACGGCGGGTATTCCTTCGCCGAGGCCGGCAGCGAGGGCGCCTCGGTGCATGCCGACCACCACGCCCTATGGATCAACCCCAACAACACCGACCAGCTCTACCTCGGCACCGACGGGGGCGTGTTCCTGAGCCTCGACAGGGGCGGCAACTGGTTCTTCCTGCAGAACCTGCCCGTGGGACAGTTCTATCATGTCGACGTCGACCGCCGCAAGCCCTACCGCATCTATGGCGGGCTGCAGGATAACGGCAGCTGGTCCGGCCCCTCCGCGTCCCCCGGCGGCATCGGCGTGGGGGAATGGAAGGAACTCTACGGCGGAGACGGCTTCTGGGTCGTGCCCGACCCCACCGACGAACACACCGTCTACGCCGAATCGCAGGGCGGCGACGTCAACCGCGTCGACCTGCGCACCTATAAAAGCGTCAGCATCCGCCCGCAGCCGGGCAGCGCCGATGGCAAGCTCCGCTGGAACTGGAACACACCCATCGTCACCGGCCGGGCCGAAGCCCGGCACCTCTACGTGGGCGCCCAGTACCTCTACCGGTCCACCGACCAGGGCCGCAGCTGGAAGAAGATATCGCCCGACCTCACCACCAACGACAGGAGGAAGCAGGAACAGGAGAACAGCGGCGGCCTCAGCGCCGACGTCACCTCCGCCGAGAACCACACGACGATCTTCAGCATCGCCGAGTCGCCCCTCGACAAGGACCTCGTCTGGGTGGGCACCGACGACGGCAACCTCCAGGTGACGACCGACGGGGGCGCCACCTGGCGCAACGTCGCCGCCAACATCGCCGCGGCGGGCCTGCCGGCACAGACATGGGTCAGCAGCATCGAGCCCTCCCGCTTCGACCGCAACACCGTCTACGCCACCTTCGACAACCACATGTACGGCGACCACCGCACCTATGTCGCCCGCTCGACCGACATGGGCGCCAGCTGGACCCTCTTCGCCAGTCCCGAATTCACCGGCTTCGCCCACCGCGTCCGCGAAGACCCCGTCAGCCGCAACCTCCTCTTCCTCGGCACCGAGATGGGGCTCTTCGCCACCCTCGACGGCGGCGCCGGATGGTTCCGCATGAAGAACAACATCCCCTGGATGGTGCCGGTACGCGACATCCAGGTCCATCCGCTCACGCACGACCTGGTCGTCGCCACCCATGGCCGCGGCATCTACGTCGTGGACGACATCACGCCCATGCGCCTGATGGACAAGTCACTCCTGGAGAAGGAGTTTCACCTCTTCGACATCCCCGACCTGACGCTCAGCAGCGGGCAGTTCGGCGGGGGCGGCGTCGTCAACGGCGGGTATGCGGCACCCAACCCGCCCGGACTGCCGGCCTTCCAGTATTACCTGCGCGACAGGCTCAGCTCCGGCGGGGTCCGCTTCGAGGTGGTCGACAAGGACGGCAAGACCGTCCAGTCCTTCCCCGGCTCGGGTCGCAAGGGCCTCAACAAGGTCTACTGGAACCAGCGCATGATGCCGCCCAGGACCGCCTCCGGCAGCACCAAGCGCGACATCGCCGCCTTCTTCGCCCCCCAGGCCATGCCGGGCGACTACACCCTTCGGGTAAAGGTCGGGCAGCAGGCCTACAGCAAGCCCCTGCGGCTGGTGCACGACCCCGCCGCCACCTTCACGGCGGCCGAGCGCACGCAGCGCCACGTCGCCGCCATGGACCTGTACCGGATGCACGAGGATCTGGCCGCCCTGGTGGGCGACATCACGGAACGGCAGCGACTCCTCAAGGACAGCATCGCCAAAGTGCCGCAGGAGCGTCGGAAGAAGGCCTTGCAGGCCCTGTCCGACAAGCTCGAAGCCCTGCGGGCCGAGCTGATCCCCACGAAGCAGACGTCCATCTTCGCCGACGAGACGCGACTGCGGGAGGATATCACCGAGGTCTACGTCGCCGTCTGCTCCAACGAGCAGGCCCCGACGAACCTGCAGCTCGAGCGGGTGCGCGACCTGCGGGCGAAGGTCGACGACGCCCGGGCACGCCTCACGCGGTTGCTCGCCCCTCGGTGAGCGGTTCGCCCCTCAGGCCGCGCCGGCCGGCTGGGCGGTCCCGGCCGTGAGCTGGCGGATCTTGCGGTGCAGCGCCTCCGGCCGGAAGGGCTTGGGGAGGAAGTCGTTGAACCCCTTCGCCAGCAGGTCGCCCTGCATGTTGTCGTACACGGCGGCAGTGAAGGCGATGACGGGTGTGTGGGGGTCTGTGCGCCGGATCTCGGCGACGGCCGTGGCCCCGTCCATGACCGGCATGTCGAGGTCGACCAGCAGCAGGTCGTAGCCGCCCGTCCGCCAGGCCTCCAGCAGCTCGGCACCATTGCGGGCGCTGTCGGTTCGCACCTGCCATTTCTCCAGCATCCGTACCGCCACCAGCAGGTTGACGGGATTGTCCTCGGCCACCAGCACGCGGAGGCCGGGCATCGGGGGCGTCTCCCCGGTGCGCGGGGCCTGGGCGACGGCCCGCTGGCGCGCGCGCCGGAAGGGGAGGGTGAAGTGGAAGTCGCTGCCCCGGCCGGGTTCGCTGGCGACCTCCAGACGGCCCCCCATGAGCCGGACAATATGCCGGCTGATGGCGAGGCCGAGGCCCGTCCCCCCGAAGCGGCGCGTCGTCTCGGCCTCGGCCTGCGTGAAGCTGTCGAAGATCTGCCGGAGGTTCTGGGCGGCGATGCCGATGCCGGTGTCGCGTACGGAGATGCGGACGGGGAGGCGTCCCTGCCCGTCGGGCGGCAACCCCTCGGCCCGCAGGATGATATGCCCCTCGAGGGTGAACTTGCGGGCGTTGGAGAGGAGGTTGTACAGGACCTGGTTGAGGCGGAAGCCGTCGGACACGACCTCGGTGTCGAGTTCCGCTCCGGCCTCCACCCGCAGGGCCACGCCCGGCCGCCCTGTGTGCAGGAAGGGGGCCGCCGCCCGCTGGAGGAAGTCGCGCAGGTTGAAGGGGGCCTCCTCCAGGACCAGCTTCTCGGCCTCCAGCTTGCCGTAGTCGAGGATGTCGTTGACGAGCTGAAGCATGTGCTCCGATGCGTTCTGGAGCAGTTCCAGGTGGGGCCGCTGCGCCTCCGTGCAGTCCTCCTGCATCAGCAGCCCCGTCGTGCCGATGATGCCGTTGAGGGGGGTGCGCAGTTCGTGGCTGACCATGCCGAGGAAGCGCGACTTCACCCGGTTGGCGCGGTCGGCCTTCTCGCGGGCCCTGGCGGCCTCGCGCTCGGCGGTGCGCACCTCCGTCGTGTCGAGGATGCTGGCCTTGCAGTAGAGCTGGCCGCGGTGGTGGAAGGGGACGATGTTGACATGCGCCTGGAAGCGGTCGCCCTCGCCCCTGGCCAGCTCGGCGCCGCCCGTCCAGGCCGCGGCGGTGCCGGGCGCGTGCCCCCGTAAGGCGGCGATGCGGTCGGCCATCTCCCGCCCGAGCAGGTCCGCTGCCGCGAGACCCACGGCTTCCTCCTTCCGGCGGAAGCCAAAGAGCGCTGTCGCGCGGCGGTTGCAGCCGATGATGGTGCCCAGGCCGCCGTGGACGATCAGCACCGCGTCGAGCGAGGTGTCGTAGATGGTCTCCGAGAGGTTCTGCTCGTCGATCAGCTTGAGTTCGTGGTTGTCGAGCGTCTTGAGGATGATGAAGGCGAAGATGGCGGTGAGGCTGAGGGCGACCGTCAGGTTGGTGCCGTAGAGCCCGCGGTAGAGTTCCTCGGGGATGCGCTGCCAGGCGTTCTCGTAGGGGGCCAGCAGGAAGGTCGCCGTCGTGGTGGCGGCCGTCAGGGCCCCTGCCAGCGCCGGCTCCAGCCGCGACCGACGGATGTCGACGGCGAACACCAGCGTGAACAGGAGCGGGAAGAGCAGGAGGTAGGCCCCGGAGCGCAGGCCCTCGAGGTGGCTGATGGCGAAGAGGTGGAGGTTGACGGCCACGATGCCCACCGCCTTCGAAGCCGTCATCCGGCCGTCCTTGTTGAGGAAGAAGCCCAGCGTCACCAGGAAGACGGCGCCGAGATGCACCATCGCACTGTGGAAGAGCTGGTTGACGTAGCTGAAGGCCAGCTGCGTGAGGGCCACGGCCAGGGCGAAGAGCAGGAAGAGGTTGAGGCGCAGGATGCGCTTGCGCGTCTCGCCGGGCAGTCCGGGCCGGATGCCGTTCTGCAAAAATGTCCGGGGGACGGATACTAACAACTCGATGAACGTCGTTTTCATGGGGTACGGATGGCAGCGGGCCTTCGCCCGCCGGACAGGGTAAGTGGAGAACGCAGCCGCCACCCGAAAAATTGCAGACCATATGACAGCGCACAACCTCACCAACGGCTTCACCTTCTCCGAAGGGTTCGACCGGATCTTCCTCGACGAACTCTATGGCGGCGACACCCGGACCGCCGAAGAGATCTTCGGCACCTCCATCGCCCAGGTCGGCCTCTCCATGCAGCTCGCCGAGATCGAGAGCCGCTCGGACGACCCCCTGCGCCTCCGCCGCGTCATCCACCATGCCAAGCCCCTCTTCGGCTACATGGGACTGCTGGCCCTGCAGGATGCGGCCCAGCAGCTGGAGGACCTCTGCGCCCCCGGCGCCGACATGGACACGGTCCGTGCGGCCTTCGCCCAACTCAGATCCCTTGTCGACGACGCCATGGAGCGCGTCCGCGCCGAGCAGGAGCGTCTCCACCGCCATAACAACCGCAGGGCATGAGGCTGTCGGGCGTCATCATCGAAGACCTCCAGCCGGCGGCCGACATCCTCCGGCGCTACTGCCAGCGCAGCGGCATCATCGACGTGCAGGCACATTTCCTCAGCGCCGAAGCGGCGCTGCAGCACCTGCGCGACCATCGGGCCGACCTGCTCTTCCTCGACGTCGAGATGCCCGGCATCTCAGGCTTCCAGCTGCTCGACCGCCTCGACGACCTGCCCCAGGTCATCCTCACCACCACCAAGACCGAATACGCCTACGACGCATTCCAGTACCACGTGGCCGACTACCTCCGCAAACCCTTCACCTACGAGCGCTTCCTGCAGTCGGTGCAGAAACTCCGCCTCGACACCTCCGGCCCGGAGGCCGCACCCGCGGCCGACCGCATCTTCATCAAGGTCGACGGCCGCCTCCAGAAACTCGAGCGCGACGAGATCCTCTACATCGAGAGCATGGGCGACTATGTACGCTTCATCACGGCCGACCGCAAGTACATCACCCACAACACCATCAAGAACATCGAAGCCCGCGTCCAGGCGATGAACTTCATGAAGGTCCACCGCTCCTATATCGTGAACCTCGCCAGCGTCGACGACCTGCGCGACGGCGAGGTCATCATCCGCGGCATCCCCATCCCCGTCAGCAAGACGCACCGCCTGGCCGTCCGCGCCCGCCTCAAGGCGGTCTGATACCGGCCGGTACCCCGAGGTGCCCCCTCGCCCCCGCCCCCGTCCGACCCGTCTCCCCGCGACACGAAAGCCCCGTCACCTCCGGTGGATGCTGGCTGCCATGGAAGTCGTACCTTGTCAGCCATACTCAAAGCCATGCGTACGACCCTCCTCCTCGCCGTGCTCGCGGGCCTTTCGCTGTCCGCCGACGCCCAGCGGGCGCCCCGCCAGGCCCAGCCCGCCCCCCAGGCCCCCGATGCCGACTCCATCCTGCTCTCCAAGGTGAGTTACCGCCTTGTGGGTCCCTGGCGCGGCGGCCGCAGCGCCGCCGTGGCCGGCAGCTACCGCAACCGGACGACCTTCTACTTCGGCGCCACCGGCGGCGGCGTCTGGAAGACGACCGACGGCGGCAGCAACTGGCGCAACGTCTCCGACAGGTACTTCGGCGGCACCATCGGCGCCGTCGCCATCGCCCCCTCCGACGAGAACATCGTCTACGCCGGCGAAGGCGAGAACACCATGCGCGGCAACGTCGCCGAAGGCCTCGGCGGCGTATGGCGCTCCGACGACGCCGGCCGTACCTGGCGCAACATCGGCCTGCGCGACGGCCGCCATATCATCCGCATCGTCGTCCACCCCCGCAACCCCGACGTCGCCTGGGCGGCCGTCATGGGCCATCTCTTCGGGCCCAACACCGAACGCGGCGTGTACAAGACGACCGACGGCGGCAAGACCTGGAAGCGCACCCTCTACGTCAACGAACAGACCGGCGCCAGCGACCTCGTCATGGAGCCGGGCAACCCCTCCGTCCTCTACGCCGGCACCTGGCGCCTCCTCCGCACACCCTACAGCCTCGAGAGCGGCGGCGAAGGCAGCGGCCTCTGGAAGAGCACCGACGGCGGAGAGACGTGGACCTCTCTGACCGGCAAGAAAGGCCTCCCCCGCGGCGTCTGGGGCATCGTCGGCGTGGCCGTCGCCCCCTCCAACACCGACAAGGTCTACGCCATCGT
>Ga0172376_10000108_pt1 | contig 96398 bp, 89 predicted proteins | sample Lak35m_FD_121114 | JGI IMG/M metagenome (GOLD analysis project Ga0172376, IMG submission 121114) | Freshwater microbial communities from Kabuno Bay, South-Kivu, Congo - kab_092012_35m | ecosystem: Environmental > Aquatic > Freshwater > Lake | place: Democratic Republic of the Congo: South-Kivu... | reverse complement strand
CGGGCTGGAACCGGTGCGCACGCAGTCCCTGCATCGCATCGCGCATCCCGCCTTCGCGCACGCGATCGGCGACTTTCTGCGCCGTGAAAGGGCCGGGGTCGCGGACTACGCCAGCGACTTGAGTGCGCATTCCGCCTATCGCACTTGAAATCCGGCGAGCATGCCCCTACCATTGGCACTCACTGGCTGAGAGTGCTAACAGCGCCTCGGTCAGGAAGTCCCCAACCCACCCCAGAACCCAAAGAAACGGAGCAACAAGACCATGAAGATCCGTCCCCTGCACGACCGCGTGATCGTCAAGCGCCTCGAGGAAGAGCGCAAGTCGGCCGGCGGCATCGTCATCCCGGACAGCGCCACCGAGAAGCCGGTGCGCGGCAAGATCATCTACGCCGGCAACGGCAAGATCCTCGAGAACGGCAACGTGCGCCCGCTGGCAGTCAAGGTCGGCGACGAGGTGCTGTTCGGCAAGTACAGCGGCACCGAAGTCAAGATCGACGGCGAGGAGCTGCTGGTGATGCGCGAGGAAGACATCGTCGGCGTGATCGAGGCCTGATCCGGCCCGGCCCGCGCGTCGCCCGTCGGCGGCGCAACACTTCCAGACCCACGGCTCCCGGCCCCCGCGCCGGCGTGCCGCTACCCTTCAGGAGCAAGAGATGGCTGCAAAAGAAGTCAAGTTCCACGACGCCGCCCGCGAACGCATGGTGCGTGGCGTCAACATCCTCGCCGATGCGGTCAAGGTGACCCTCGGCCCCAAGGGCCGCAATGTCGTGCTCGAGCGTTCGTTCGGTGCCCCGACCATCACCAAGGACGGTGTCTCGGTGGCCAAGGAGATCGAACTCAAGGACAAGTTCGAGAACATGGGCGCACAGATGGTCAAGGAGGTCGCCTCCAAGACCTCGGACGTGGCCGGTGATGGCACCACCACCGCCACCGTGCTGGCCCAGGCCATCGTGCAGGAAGGCATGAAGTACGTGGCCGCCGGCATGAACCCGATGGACCTCAAGCGCGGCATCGACAAGGCGGTCACCGCCCTCACCGCCGAACTCAAGGCCATCAGCAAGCCCTGTACCACCAGCAAGGAGATCGCCCAGGTCGGTTCGATCTCGGCCAACTCCGACGAAGCGATCGGCCAGATCATCGCCGATGCCATGGACAAGGTCGGCAAGGAAGGCGTGATCACGGTCGAGGACGGTTCGGGTCTGCAGAACGAGCTCGACGTCGTCGAGGGCATGCAGTTCGACCGTGGCTACCTGTCGCCGTACTTCATCAACAACGCCGACAAGCAGCTCGCCGTGCTCGACAACCCGTTCGTGCTGCTGCACGACAAGAAGATCAGCAACATCCGTGATCTGCTGCCGGTGCTCGAACAGGTCGCCAAGGCCGGTCGTCCGCTGCTGATCATCGCCGAGGACGTCGAAGGCGAGGCGCTGGCCACCCTGGTGGTCAACAACATCCGCGGCATCCTCAAGACCGTGGCCGTCAAGGCGCCGGGCTTCGGCGACCGCCGCAAGGCCATGCTCGAGGACATCGCCATCCTCACCGGCGGCACCGTGATCGCCGAAGAGGTCGGCCTCTCGCTGGAGAAGGTCAGCCTGCAGGACCTCGGCCAGGCCAAGCGCATCGAGGTCGGCAAGGAAGAGACCACCATCATCGACGGTGTCGGCTCGGCCGATGCGATCAAGGGCCGTGTCGCCCAGATCAACAAGCAGGTCGAGGAATCGACCTCCGACTACGACAAGGAGAAGCTGCAGGAGCGCAAGGCCAAGCTGGCTGGCGGTGTTGCGGTGATCAAGGTCGGTGCCGCCACCGAGGTCGAAATGAAGGAGAAGAAGGCCCGCGTCGAGGATGCCCTGCACGCCACCCGCGCTGCGGTGGAAGAAGGCATCGTCGCTGGTGGTGGCGTGGCCCTGCTGCGCGCCCGCTCGTCGATGAAGAGCGTCAAGACCCCCAACGTCGATCAGGACGCCGGCGTCAAGATCGTGCTCAAGGCGATCGAGTCGCCGCTGCGCCAGATCGTCGCCAACGCTGGCGACGAGCCGAGCGTGGTCATCAACAAGGTGATCAAGGGCAAGGGCAACTTCGGCTACAACGCCGGCACCGGTCAGTACGGCAACCTGGTCGACATGGGCGTGCTGGACCCGACCAAGGTCACCCGCACCGCACTGCAGAACGCGGCCTCGATCGCCGGCCTGATGCTCACCACCGATTGCATGGTGGCCGAGCTGCCGAAGGACGAGAAGCCGGCCATGCCGGACATGGGCGGCATGGGCGACATGGGGATGTGAGTCCCGCTGGCGGCGGCCTCGCGGCTGCCGCTGCCCGTACCTGGCAACAAAAGACCCCGCCGCGGCGGGGTCTTTCTTTTGTGGTCGGGCTCGGATCAGGGCTGGTCCAGCGAGCCCATCGACCTCGGATAGGTCACCACCCCCCACGGCATGTAGAAGTCGCCCAGCCGGTGCGTCACCTCCAGGGTCGCCACATCGATGGTCAGCACCTCGTTGGACTTGCCGCAGGCCAGAACGATCTGGCGGTCGTCCGGCGTGAAGCTGAAGTGCCAGCAACGGCCACCGGTGGCAACCTCGCCAACCTTGTCGAAGGTCTTGCCGTCGAACACCTCCAGCTTCTTTTCATGGCCGGCGGCCACATACAGGCGCTCGCCCTTGCGGTCGAACGCCACCCCGTACGGCGACTTGCCCGTCTCCACGGTCTTGAGAACGTTGAACTTGTCGTCCATCACCATGAACTTGTTGCCGACCTCGAGGGTGGCGACGTAGGTCTTGCCATCCGGCGAGACCTTGATGCCGCGCGGACGGTTGCCGTACTCGGCGGTCTTGATGGTCTTGAGCAGCTTGCGGGTGGCGATGTCATGCACCGTGACGGTGTTGTCGGCCTCGTTGGTGACGATGAGCTTCTTGCCGTCCCTGCTGAACTCGATGCCCTCGGTCTCCGGGCCGCCGACGATGTCGCCGATCTTCTTGCCCTTCTTGAGGTCGAGGATGGCGATGCGAGCCGGCTCCTCATCGCCGTCGTCGTCCGACTGGGCGGGTGCCTCACCCGGCTTGGGCGGCGGGCCGGCCTTGGCGCTCGGCTCGTAGGACACGAAGGCGCGGTCGCCACGGATGCGCACGAACTCGGGGTTCTTGCCGACCTTGATGTGGCCGACCTCGGCACCACTGGCGGCGTCGAGCAGGGTCACGCCGCCGGTCTCGCGGGTGGCAACCACCAGACGCTTGCCGTCCCGAGTCACGCCGATACCCCGCGGGCCCTTGCCCGACAGGTCGTAGTGGCCGGTGGTGCGCAGGGTGGCGAGGTCGATGACCGAGACGCCGGAGTTCTGCGAAGTGACGTATGCCTGCTCGGCCAGGGCCGGCGTGGCAGCCAGGCACAGCAGCGAGCCGACGGCGGCAAGCATGGTGCCGGAACGGACCGGATGACGAGGGCAGGAGGGGTGCGGGAGGGTGGAGTGCATGGGTAGCTCCGGGGTCTGGATTCAACGGGCGGCCGGCGGACGGGTGTCGGTGATGGCTGCGGACACATGCGCCCGACCGGGGCGCGGCGCGCCGGAGTATAGAGTCGTGGCGGCGGCGCGGGTTCAGCGGCGGGCCGCAGGATGGGGCAGATCGGGAGGATCTCCCGGACCGTCGCCGAGCTGGTGGCAGCGCACCGACGGGTCTCCGCTCAGGGCACGGATGCGGCCGCCAGCACCCCCGTCCGGTGCAATCGCTCGATGGCCTGGGCCAGGGTCTGCATGCCCGCCGACTGTCCGGTCTGCATCGCGCTCTCGAGCTGGTTGAGACGCGACTCGCGGATCAGGTTGCGCACCGCCGGGGTCGCCACCAGCACCTCGTGGGCCGCGACCCGACCCCCGCCGACCCGCGGCAACAGGCGCTGGCAGACCACGGCGGCGAGACTGGCCGAGAGGGAACTGCGGACCAGTTCGCGCTCGCTGGGCGGGAAGGCACCGAGGATGCGGTCGACGGCCGACGCCGCGCCGCGCGTGTGCAAGGTCGCCAGCACCAGGTGGCCGGTCTCGGCGGCCGTGAGCGCGAGGCGGATCGTCTCCAGATCGCGCAGTTCGCCGACCAGGAGCACGTCCGGATCCTCGCGCAGTGCGGCCCGCAGGGCGGTGGCGAAGCCCGCGGTGTCGCGTCCGACCTCACGCTGGCTCACCAGCGCGCGCCGCGGCAGGTGGACGAACTCCACCGGGTCCTCGATGGTCAGGACGTGCACGTCGCGGCTGGCGTTGATGGCATCGACCAGCGCCGCGAGCGTGGTCGACTTGCCGCTGCCGGTGGCCCCGGCCACCAGCACCAGTCCCTCCCCGGCGTGCACCAGAGCGGCGAGCGCGGGCGGCGCTCCGATGTCGGCGAGCGAGGGGATGACGCCGGGGATGCGGCGCAGTACGGCTGCCGACCCCCGCGCCTGGCGGAAGGCATTGACGCGGAAGCGAACCTGCAGAGACCCGGGCGGTGACGAGGCCCGCGCCGACCGGGCAGGTGCCATGGTCTGACCCTGCCAGGCGAAGTCGAGGTCGCCGTGCGCGGCGAAGTCCTCGGCCTGGGCGGCCGTCATCAGCTCGGCCAGGGCGGCCTCGACCCAGCCCGCCGCCATCGCTGCCGCCCCGGGCAGGGTCCGCAGTGCACCGTCCACCCGCAGGCGTGGCGGCGTGCCGGTGGACAGGTGCAGGTCGGAGGCGCCGGCCGCCACCGCTGCTTCGAGCAGCCGCCAGACATCCCAAGTACACTCGCCACGCATCTCCACCGTGCCGACCCCCTGATCGCCCGTGACGCATCCTCCTGCCCCCGTCGCCCACCCCGTCGCACTGGTGCGAACAGCGCTGGATGATGTCGCCCGTGACGCCGGCCGTGACCCGGCCGAGGTGACGCTGGTGGCGGTCTCCAAGACCTTCCCGGCCGACGCCGTACGCGCCGCCTACGCCGCCGGGCAACGTCACTTCGCCGAGAACTACGTGCAGGAGGGCTGCGCCAAGATCGACGCCCTGCATGGGCTTGAAGGCGCAGTCTGGCACTTCATCGGCCCCCTGCAATCCAACAAGTCGCGGATGGTGGCGGAGCACTTCGACTGGGTGCACAGCATCGACCGCGAGAGCATCGCCCAGCGCCTGTCCGCGCAGCGCCCGGCCGACCGGCCACCACTGCGTGTCTGCATCCAGGTCAATGTCAGCGGCGAGGACAGCAAGAGCGGTGTGCAGCCCGATGCGGTGGCCGAGCTGGCGCGTGCCGTGGCAGGTCTGCCCAGGCTCGAGTTGCGCGGCCTGATGACCATCCCCGCCCCGGCCGACGACCCCGAGTCCCAGCGTCTGCCATTCGCCTCGCTGCGCCGCCTTCGCGAGCAACTGGCCGCACAGGGCATGTGCCTGCCCGACCTGTCGATGGGCATGTCGGCCGACTACGCAGCGGCCGTGCGCGAGGGCGCGACACTGGTACGCATCGGTTCAGCAATCTTCGGTGCGCGTCCGGCGCGCAGCGAGGCCGCCGCATGAGCGCGCCACACGCCCCGGTGGTGGTGCGCTTCGTGGGCGGTGGCAACATGGCCAGCGCCCTGATCGGCGGGCTCCTGCGCACCGGCCACCCGGCATCCGCCCTCGAGGTCGTCGAGCCGGATGCTGCCGCGCGCGGGCGCCTGCAACGCGAGTTCGGCATTCGGTCGCTGGCCGATGGCAGCGAACCGGGCCGCCTCGGACCCTGCGACGTCGCCGTGCTCGCGGTGAAGCCGCAGGTCCTGCGGCAAGTGGCGCTGGACCACGCGGCATCGCTGTGCGATGCGCTGGTGGTCTCGGTCGCCGCCGGCGTGCGCATCGTCGACCTCGCGCGCTGGCTCGGCGGTCACGGGCGCATCGTGCGTGCCATGCCCAACACGCCGGCGCTGGTGGGCCAGGGCGTGACCGGTCTGGCGGCCAGCCCCGGACTCGGCAAGGCCGACCGCGAACAGGCGCAGACCCTGTTCGATGCGGTCGGCAGCAGCCTGTGGGTGGAGGACGATGCCGGCATCGATGTCGTCACTGCCCTCAGCGGCAGCGGACCCGCCTACATGATGCTGATGATCGAGGCCCTCGTCGCCGCCGGTATCGAGCAGGGGCTCGACGCTGCCCTCGCGCAGCGGCTCGCGCTCGACACCATGGCCGGTGCCGTGGCTCTGATGCGGGCAGCCGATGAGTCGCCCGCCATTCTGCGCGCGCGGGTCACCTCCCCCGGCGGCACCACGGAGCGGGCCATCGCCAGCTTGCAGGCAGCAGGCTGGGAAGCCCTCATCGCAGCCGCGGTGGCCGCGGCGCGCGAGCGCGCACGCGAGATCGGCGACGCCCTCGGCAAGGACCCGACATGACCAGCCAACTCGCGCTGTTCCTCATCAACAGCCTGATCGGCCTGTTCACCACCGCTCTCATGCTGCGCTTTATGCTGCAGTGGGTGCGAGCACCCTTTGCCAACCCCCTGGGCCACCTGCTGCGCACCCTCACCGACTGGCTGGTGCGGCCGCTGCGCCGGGTGTTCCAGGGCAACCGCCACGATATCGGCATCCTGCCGGCGATCTGGGTGCTCGAGGTACTCAAGGTCTGGGTCTCGGGCGTACTCACCATCCCGGTCTACGGGCCCGCAGCACTGGCGGCCATCGGGCTGTTCGGTCTGCTCAGGCTGTGGGTCGAGGTGCTCTGGGTGGCGATCATCGCCATGGCCGTCATCAGCTGGGTGGCCCCCCGCAACGAGATGATGCCGATGCTGCGCCTGCTGTGCGAACCGATCCTGGCGCCGATCCGCCGTCTCCTGCCGGACACCGCCGGCATCGATCTGTCGCCACTGGTGGCGCTGCTGTTGGGGCAGGCGCTGCTGACCATCGTCATGCCCACCATCGAGCACAACCTGCTGCGCACCCTCCTCTAGCCTCGGCGCGGCGACAACGGCTACTTGTCGGTCATCACCCAGACGCCATCCCAGGTCCCCTCCGGTGGCGGGTCCGAGAGGAGTGTGGCGCAGCGCTTGACGTAGGTCCGGCTCAACTTGTCCTGCGGGTTGTAGGACAGCGCCTTCTCGAACGACGCGCTGGCCTCCTCGAAACGGCCTGCGCGGTAGCGCGCCAGACCCTCGGTGAAGTTGCCGAGCACATCCATCATGTTGGGGAAACTCTCCGGCGTGTGGAAGTCGAGCACCTCGTAGACGCTCACCGGCTCGGTCTTGCCCTTGACCAGCACCAGGTCGACCTCGCGCATGCGATAGATGCCGCGCAGGCGGGCCTGGGTGAACTCGGAGATGAGGATCCTCGCCGGATACTGCTTGCAGGCGGATTCCAAGCGGGCCGCCAGATTCACGCCGTCACCGATGACGGTGAAATCCATGCGCTTCTTGGAGCCGATGTTGCCGCACACCACCACGTCGGTGTTGAGGCCGATGCCGATCTCGATGCGTGGCTTGCGCTCCGACTCGCGCGAGCGGTTCCACTGGTCGAGTTCACGGATCATCGAGATGGCGGCGCGCACCGCGCGGTCCTCGTCATCCTCGTGGGCCAACGGGATGCCGAAGCCGGCCATGATGGCGTCACCGATGAACTTGTCGAGCATGCCGCCCTCGCGGGCGATGCAGTCGACCATGATCTCGAAGTACTCGTTGAGCAGCGTCACCGTGGCCTGCGGACCGAGAGCCTCGGTCAGCGAGGTGAAGCCGCGGATGTCCGCAAAAAGCAGCGTGGCGACCACGCTCTGGCCACCCATCGCCTCGCCACCCTTGGCCATGAGTTGGTCGGCGACGGCCGGGTCGACGTAGCGCGCCATGGTCGACCGCATGCGCTTCTCGGACGAGATGTCCTCGAACATGATCATGGTGCCAAGGTGGACCCCCTCGACGTTGGTGAGGGGCAGGATGGTGCTGTTGACAGACACCGCCTCGCCGCCCACCCGCATCTCTGCATCCATGCTGATGTCCGGCTCGGACCGGGCGCTGAGTCTGCGCACCTTGTCCAGCACCCAGACGTTGGCCTCGCCGAACACCTGCTCCGCCTTGCGGCCGACGATCTCACCCACCTGCTGGCGCAGGATGCGCGATCCGGCACCGTTGCAGGTCACCACCTTCTCGTCCTCGTCCAGCGTGATGACGGCATTGCTCATCGACTCGAGCATCGACTCGTTGTAGTTCTTCATGTTCTGCACATCCGCGAACAGGCTCGCGTTCTCCAGCGAGATGGCGATCTGCGCAGTGAAGGCCTTGAGACGGGACTCGTCCTCGGCAGTGAAGACGCCGTTCTTCTTGTTCAGCACCTGGGTGACACCGATCACCTTGCCCTTCTGGTTGATGATCGGGACACAGAGGATGCTGCGGGTGAAGAAGCCCGACTTCTTGTCGAAGGCGGGATTGAAGCGGAGATCGGCGTAGGCGTGCGGGATGTTGATGGTCTTGCCGCTGCTGAACACCGCACCGGCGATGCCGGCATGGTTGGGCAGACGGATCTGCATCGAGCCGAGCCCCTGCCCGACCTGCGACCACAGTGTCCCGCTCTTCTCGTCGTTGAGGAACAGCGTGCTCCGCTCAGCATGGAGCATGCGCGTGGCCTCGGCCATCACCTTGTTGAGTAGGGAGTCGATCTTGATGTCGGTGGTGAGGTCGCTCACCACCTCCAGGAACTCCAGCTCCTGCTCGCGCAGGCGCTTCATGCGCTCCACCAGCGCCATGCTCTCCAGACCCAGGGCGCCCTGGGTGGTGATGGCGGCGAACAACTCCTGGTCCTGTCTCTCGAACCTGCCGACCTTCTTGTTGAGCGCTTGCGCGACGCCGATGCGCTCCCCCTTGGAGTTGAGGATGGGCACGCAGAGGATGCTCCGCGTCCGGTAGCCGGTGCGTTGATCGACCGAGCGTTCGAACCGCTCGTCCTTGTACGCATCGTGGATGATCAGCGGCTCGCCGTGCTGGAACACCCACCCGGCGATGCCACGGTCGTTGTTCAGCCGGATCTCGCGAGAAAGGCCGCCCTCCGCCACGCGGCTGTAGAGCTCGTTGGTCGCCGGATCGTTGAGGAACAGCGTGCTGCGGTCGGCCCCGAGCTGCTCGGTGCTGACCTCGACCAGCAGATGCAGGATGTCGTCGAGCGAGTCCATCGCCGCGACCTTCTCGGAGATCGAGAGCAGCAGACGCAGCAGGTTCTCCTGCCAGGTCTTGCCGACCATCGCCACCGAGTAGGCCGACTCGCGCGCCGACCTCGCCGACGCGGAGCGGGTGCCTCGCGGCGGCTTGGCGGCGGGGTGGACGTCAGGGGCGCCCGCTGGCTGGCCTTCGTCCGGTGTCGTCACTTCTGCTTCCGCCCCGAGGTCTCGCGCAGCGAATGGAGGGTCTGTCGCAGATCGAGGTTCTCCGCCTCAAGGCCCGCGATCGCCGATCGCACCGCCTGCTCGCGCTCCGCGCGCTCGGCCTCGAGCCTTTCGCGCATCGCCAGGGTCAACTCGCGCATCTGCGCCAACTCGCCGGAGAAGCGCTGGGTAGCGGCCTGAACCGCCTCGTCAGCGGTGCGATGGGCGGTCTCGAGCGCATCGCGCAGGGTCTGTACCGTGAGCTGGACCTGCCGCAGCTGGTCTTGATGCGCCGAGAGCGCTGCCTGTATCCGAGCCTCCTCCTCCCCACGCTGTGCCTCGAGCGCATCACGCATGGCGGCGACGGTAGCCTCGAGCTGCGCGACCTCGCGCTGGTGACGCGACTGCAGGTCGTCGAACGGGATTCTGCTATCAGCAGCGACACTGGTGGACACGGCATCTCGGCCCGGGACCCGGAAGCGCCTAAACTAACCTCTGGTCGCCTGCGTCCGCAAGACTCCCGGTAGCGCACCCCGGCGCGACAACCCCCATCGAAAGGAGACACATGAACGCAGACGTCCTGCTCTCACCCCTGCGCGTGGGTGCCCTCACCCTGCCCAACCGCGTCGTCATGGCGCCGCTGACCCGCTGTCGCGCCGGCGAAGGCAACGTGCCGCAGGCGCTGGCCGCGCTCTACTACGCGCAGCGCGCCAGCGCCGGCCTGATCGTCTCCGAGGCGACGCAGATCGTGCCCGAGGGGCAGGGATATCCGTCCACACCGGGCATCCACAGCGACGCGCAGGTGGCCGGCTGGCAGCGGGTCACCAGCGCCGTGCACGCGGCCGGTGGCCGCATGTTCCTGCAGCTCTGGCACGTCGGGCGCATCTCACACCAGGCCTTCCAGCCCGACGGTGCACTGCCGGTGGCGCCGTCGGCCATCGCCGCCAAGGGTCAGGCGATGACGCGCTTCGGTGCGCAGGACCACCCGGTGCCGCGGGCGCTCGAGGCTGCCGAACTGCCGGGCGTGGTCGAGTCCTACGCCACCGCCACGCGCCGCGCGCTCGAGGCCGGCTTTGATGGGGTGGAGATCCACTCCGCCAACGGCTACCTGCTCGACCAGTTCCTGCGCGACCGCTCCAACCAGCGCACCGACGCCTACGGTGGCGGCATCGCCGGGCGCATCCGCCTGCTGGACGAGGTGGTGGCAGCGGTCGTCGCCGTGGCCGGCAAGGACCGCGTGGGCGTGCGCATCTCGCCGGAGAACACCTTCAACGACATCGACGACAGCGACCCGCAGGCGCTGTTCCACGGTGTGGCGACCCTGCTGCGCGACCGTGTGAGCTACCTGCATGTGGTGGAAGGCGAGGACCGCAAGTCGGGCGCTGCACCGCGCGTCGACTACGGCTCCTTGCGCGCGGCCTTCGGCGGCACCTACCTCGCGTGCTGCAACTACACCCCGGAGCGGGCGGCCGCCGCAGTGTCCGAGGGACGTGCCGACCTGGTGGCGTTCGGGCGGCTGTACCTCGGCAATCCGGACCTCGTGACGCGCATCCGGCTCGGCATCCCCTTGGCGCAGAGCGACGCCCGCACCTGGTACGGCGGCGGCGCCAAGGGCTACACCGACTACCCGCTCGCAACCTCCCTCGAGGCCTGAGCGAGCCCGGGCCGGCACATCACTCGTCCTCGGCGGGCACCGGTTCCGGCGCGTAGCCGGTCTCGCCTTCGGGCAGGCCGATGCGCACCAGCTGCGGGTCGGGCCGCGGGTGGTCGGCCGGAAGCGTGCGCACCTCGTTGCTGGTGTCCACGCCCCCACGGCGCCAGAACTCGGGCCAGTCGCCCTTCATGCTGACGCCATAGAGCGGCTTGTAGGTGCCTTTGTGGCAGGTCGCACAGGCGACCTTGGGGCCGTCGCCCTCGGGGCTGAGGCGGTAGTCCGGGAACAGGGGCTGCAGCGGGACCAGATAGTTGATGTTCAGGCTGCGCACCATGCGCAGTCCGTACCAGGCGGTGATGCGCTGCGGCGAACTCTGCTCCCAGCGCGCCAGAGCGCGGGTGTTGTGGCAATAGTCGCAGTTCACGCCGAGCGACTTGGCCATGTAGATCATCAGACCATAGGTGTGCTCAGCCTTCTTCACCGAGGTCGGGTTGGCGCCAGCCAGCGGCTGAGTCCCCTGCACACGGACACTGGCATCGGCGGTGGTGAGGTAGGTGGTGAGCGGGTCGTTGGGCAGCGAACTGTTGCCCACGGTCGCCACACCCGCCTGATCCTGTCCGTCGCGGTTGCCGAGCATGCGCACCTGCTGCTGCGGGCGGGCGAACCAGTCGCCGCTGGGCACCGGTTGGCCGCGGTGACAGGTCCAGCAGGTCACGCCGGTGGATATCCGACGTGCTGGGTCCACTCGTTGTTGATGGTGCGCGTCATCTGCAACATGCGGCGTGCGACGACCTTGGTGTACTTCTCGTCGGACGCCATGTTCTTGGTGTTGTGGCAGTACTCGCAGCCGACCTCGGGCGCGACCCAGGTCGAGAACGCCGCCATCACCCGCGACAGCTCATTGACGCTGAGGTCCTTGAGGACCTGGATGTTCTTGTAGCGCTCGGTGATGGTGGGCTGGCCGATGATCGGCGGATCGGCCGGGTCCTCCGGCTCGGGGATGGCGTTGATCGGCTTCAGCGATTCGACGGCCGCCGGCGTGTACATCACCACCATCCCGGTACCGCGAAAACCACGCTGCACCGGTTGCGTGCGATCGGTGAGCATGTAGCCGAGGAACAACACCCCGGCGAACGCCGCCGCTACGGCTACGAAGATGCGGATCATCGTACCCCCTCCCCGCCTGGCGGGCCGCGCCCACGAAGAGCGATCTGCCGCAGGCGTCCATTGGAATGGACATTCTTATGTGTCCATTAAACGTTACATTCAGGATAAAAAAAAGGGCCTCCTGACGAAGCCCGAGGTCCAACCCGTCGCAGCGGCCGTTCAGGCCTTGCGCGCCTTGAAGTTCTTGCACCAGCCACCCGCCGGGGTGTGGCGCTCGAAGAACGAGCACTCGGCATAGTCGTCACCGGCTTTGCCGGCCCAGAGCTGGCACTTGCTGCACTGTTGGTCGGCCGCCCAGCGCTTGAACTTGGCCTTGTCGACCTCCTCGTGATTGAGCTTGAAGCCCATGGACTTCGCGTACGGGTCCGACTCCGAGAGTTTCTCGGTGGCGGCGTGGGCCACCTGCGGCAACACACTGGCGGCGGCTACGCCGATCGCGGCCTTGATCATGAAGGCTCTGCGGGACTGCTTCATCGTTCGCTCCTTGGAGATGAGGGTGATGCGCCCGCCGGCGCCACGGCGACCGGGACCCGGTCGTCCCTGCGTACCAGACGGACATGGTGACGTTCGGCGGGCCGACTGGTGCGCACACCCTCGGCCCCGAAACTCAGGCTGAAGGCCGCGAGCTCCGGGCCCTCGACCAGCTTGCGCGAGGCTGACCAGTACGGGCCATCGGCCGTACCGGGGAATACCTCGAGGTTGATCCGCGGCTCGCGACAGTTCACCTCGCTGATGCTCGCCAACTCGCGCAGGCTCGGCAGGCGCCAGTCGGCGTAGAACAAGTCGCCGCTGGCATTGACCTGCTGCACGACCGAGGTCGCGGCCTCCCAGTCCAGTTCAGCGGCTGTCTCGGCACAGGTGCCACCACGCCAGACCTGACCCACCGAGCAACGCGCCCAGGTGAGACCGGTACGGCGATCGCTGACCGTGCCGTCACGATGGTCCTCGAAGTCCTGCAGCGTCGAGTTCGGGATGAACTGATCGATGCAGGACTGCGCGGACACGCCCCCCGGCAATGCGAGGGCGATCGCGAGACCCCAGACCGCGAGACCGCTGCTGCTACTTGGTGTCAAAGCCGATGCCAGAGGGCTTCGACGGGAAACCCTTGCCGTACTCCACGACGACCGGCTTGGTCTGCCGCGAGGCAAGACCCGGGTCGATCGGCTTGCCACGGTGCAGGTTCATGGCGTAGGCGTACATCGCCGTCATGTCCTGACTCTCCAGCGCCAGTGCCTTGCCTCCCTGCGGGTTCTGGATGCACCAGTTGACCATCTCGCCCCACTGCACGACACGGTTCATGTTCTGGATGTACTTGGGAAAGGTCTGCGGGTTGGACGCCGCGGCATCCGGGTGGCAGTTGCCGCAGGCCAGGCCGTTGTTGCTCATCTCCGGGTTGGAGCCATGCCACAGGTTGTAGCCCTGCTCGACCAGCACCAGCAACTTGGCGTTCTGCTTGGCGAGCTCTTCCTTGCTGAAGGGCTCCCGCGCCTGCACGGTGCCTGCGGCCAAGGCGGCGACAGCGACTGCCGGCAGCAGGAGACGGATGCTTCCCTTAAATGTGGATCTCATGTCGCTCTCCCGGGATCAGGCCTTGAGGCCCTGCTTGAGGAAGGGGGTCAGCGAGTCGCCGAACGGCTGGTACTCGACGATCTTGCTGCCGCCCGCCTTGATGTTCACCGCCAGAGTGCCCATGCCGTCCACCTCGTTGCCAGGGTCGGCGCGGTTCATCTGCGAGCCCGGGTAGGCGAGCTTGACCGGCGGGTAGGGCCACGGCCACGACGTGCTCATGGCACCGATCGAGGTCATGTTGCCGACCTTGTTGTAGATGGTCTGGTGGACGTGACCGTGGATCGAGGTGAAGTTGGCGAACCTGGAGAGGATCTCGCGGATCTGCGGGCCATCGACCGTCTGGAAGTTCCAGCGCGGGTAGTAGTCCCACAGCGGCGAATGCGTGAAGGTGACGATGGGCGTGTCGGGGGACAGCTTCGCGACGTCCTTCTTGAGCCACTCCAGTTGCTTCTCGCCGACACCCCAGAGGCCGCCGATGGGGCCCTCGAGCATCTCCATGGCCGCCATGCGCTCACGCGGCGAGAGCTGCTTGGCGGTCCAGAAGTCCTTGACCAGGATGGAGTTCATGCCGATGAAGTGCACACCCTTGTGGTCGAACGACCAGTGGTCCTGGCCGAACATGCCCTTCCAGGCGGCACCCATGTCGACGTACCAGTCGTGCTCGCCCGGGATCAACACCAGCTTGGTGTCGAGCTTGGACAGCAGCTGGCGGCCCTTGGCCAGCTGGTCCTCGGTCCCGTTCTGCGCGATGTCGCCGCCGTACAGCACGAAATCGGGCTTGACCTCCATGCTGTTGACCTGCTCGATGGCGTCCTCGAGCTGGCGATCGAACTTGTGGTCGTCGCCGCTGTACAGATGCGAATCGGTGATCATGGCGAAGCGGAACGGGGAGACCTTCTTCCCCGGTTGGGCGTGGGCGAGATCGAATACGCCCAGATTGATGCCCGCAGCGGTGCCGACGATGGTCGACAGCCCGGCTTTGCCGGTCAGCTGCAGGAACTCGCGTCTATCCTTCTTGTGGTCCATACCTTCCTCTCCTTCGTTCTGTTGTCGTAGTGCAAAGGCCGCGTCCCGAGGGAGCCAAAAGGCGTGTAGTTGTGTTCTTTGCGCGGTGTACCCTGAGGCCAACACGTGGCCAGAGGCTACTTAGGACACGATGTTCATATTGTCTATAGAAGACTGATTCCAAGACATCTTTTAGAGGCTTTCCAGCTTGAACCCAGGCTACAGACCCGCATCCGAGCGTCCCCAGGCAAGCGTTCGCGGCCCTGATACCGGCACTCGCAGGGCTTTCCTGAGGAGCCTGTGCATGCTCTGCACAGCGCTCGCCAGCAGTGGGGCACTGGCCACGCAAGCGGGTCTGATGCTGCGCCGAGCCTTCCTGCCCGAAGCGCTGGACAAGGTGCTCGCCGACATCGGCGCTGCCGATGCCGAGCCCTCGTCGGCCATCACCCTGCGGTTGCCCGACGTCGCCGAGGACGGCACGGCGGTCCAGATGAGCCTCGCCACCACCCTGCCGGCGCAGCGCGCGGTGGTGCTGGTGCGCAAGAACCGCATCCCGCTGGTGGCCGAGTTCGAGTTCGCGCCAGGCACGCTGCCCTTCGTCGCCACGCGCATCAAGATGGCCGAGGACTCGGAGGTGCTGGCTCTGGTCCAGGCGAACGGGCGCTGGTTCGCTGCGAGCCGTATGGTCAAGGTCACGTTGGGCGGCTGCGGCGGCTAGCGGCAGAAGGGGGGAGGACGATGCCCGAGGCGATGCGTATCCGCGCGGTGGAGAAGGACGGTCTGGTCGATGTGCGGGTCCAGATCCGCCACGACATGGAGTCTGGCTCGCGCAAGGACGAGGCCGGCGAACCTATCCCGGCCTGGTACATCACGCAGTTCGAGGTGGAGGTCGCGGGGCGCACGGTGTTCGCGGCGCAACTCGGCCCCGGCGTCTCACGCCACCCGCTGCTGCAGTTCCGCGTGCACGATGCCCGCAAGGGGCAGGCTGTCGTCGCCCGTTGGGAGGACAGCCGCGGCGAGACGCGCGAGGACCGCGGCGTCATCGAGTAGAGGGTCGCAACGGACAGCCTGCCGCCGCGAGCTCCGCCAGCAGAATCCGGCTAGGGGGGTGAGGTGTCGTCGCGGGCGGGCACGAAGCGGGCACCGACCAGTACGCCGAGTTCGAACAGCAGCCAGAGCGGGATCGCCATCATCAACTGGGAGATGACGTCGGGCGGGGTGAAGATGGCACCGATGACGAAGGCACCGACGATGACGTAGGGCCGCCCCTCGCGCAGTCTGGCGGGACTGACGATCCCGGCGGCGATCAGCACCACCACCAGCACCGGCACTTCGAAGGTCACGCCAAAGGCGATGAACAGGCCAAGCACGAAATCGAAGTAGGCGGCGATGTCGGTCATCACCGCCACGCCCTCGGGCGCAAAGCCGGTGACGAAGGCGAACACCATGGGCATCACCGCGTAATAGGCAAAAGCCATCCCGGTGAAGAACAGGCCGGTGCTCGCCAACACCAGCGGTCCGACCCAGCGCCTCTCGTGGGCGTAGAGCCCCGGAGCGACGAAAGCCCACATCTGGTAGAGCACCCAGGACAGGGCCAGCAGCAGCGCAGCGAGGCCGGTGACCTTCATCGGCACGAAGAAAGGCGTGGTGACGCCGGTCGCGATCATGCTGGTGCCGGCCGGCATGCGCGCCAGAAGAGGCTGCGCGAGCCAGGTGTAGAGCGTCTGGGCAAAGGGGAAAAGGGCGAGGAACGCGAGCAGCACACCGAAGACGCTGCGCAGCAGGCGGCTGCGCAACTCGATCAGGTGCTCGACGAGGGACATCTCCTGCGGAATGTCCTCGCCGCCGCCTTGTGGCGGCTCGGTCCCGGGCTGCAACCCTCCCGGGGGGCTGCTCATGCCGGGTCGGCCGCCTTGCGTGCGCGGGCGGCCCGCTTGCCCGGCTCGGCCGCCGGCGCATCGGCGGCGCCAGAGCGGCGGGTACGCCGACGAGGCGCAGGAACCGTCGAGCCCGAGTTCGGGTCGGCGGACCCGGCGCGCGGCTGGGCGACCTCGTCCAGGGTAGCGTGAAGCGACTGCTCCACCCCATCGACGTGGTCCTCGACCGACCTTCCCCTCGCCTCGATCTCGTCACGCAAACGACGCAACTCGCCCAGCTCGACCTCGCGGTCGATCTCGTCGCGCAGACGGTTGACGTAGTGGCGGGCACGGCCGACCCAGCGCCCGACATCGCGCGCCAGGCGCGGCAGACGCTCGGGGCCGAGTACCACGAGAGCCACCACCCCGATGACGAGCAGCTCGCTGAAACCGACGTCGAACATGCCGCGCTGGTCTGCGGCTAGTGCGGACCGGAACCACCGTCGGTACGGCGCGACTCACCCTCGATGGTACGTTGGGGCTGACCGGCGCCCTCGGGGCTCTCCGCGTCTCCCTCGCGCATGCCCTTCTTGAAACCCTTCACCGCCTCCCCAAGGTCGGTGCCGACGCCGCGCAACTTCTTGGTACCGAAGACCAGAACGATCACCAGCAGAACGATGAGCCAGTGCCAGATGCTGAACGAACCCATGAGACAACCCCCCGATGGTGCGAGTCGACTTGCAGCGTGCGGAAGCCCGCCGCCATGGACAGCCTAGCTTATCCGCCCGGTCGGGGAAACACGGAGCCCGCCCCGAGCTACCAAACAAAAGCCCCGACTGGGTACCGGGGCCATGTGCATGCGGTGTCTGGTTGCGGGGGCAGGACTTGAACCTGCGACCTTCGGGTTATGAGCCCGACGAGCTGCCAACTGCTCCACCCCGCGTCTGAGTAATAGAGTATAGCGCGGATCGGAGCAGCGGAGTTGGCGCCGGGGGATCCCGGCGCGCGATGGGGCCCTGGACAGCTGTTCTGGACAAGGCGCCGACACGGAGCTATGTTTGCGGCTTCCCATCCAGCCCAAAGAGCGACCCCATGTCCAACGGCGAATTCTTCCTGGCGATCGGCAGCATCGTGGTCCTCACCGTTGCCGTCTTCTGGAGCCACTTCGAGGCGGAGGCGGCGCGCGTCCGTCGTCAAGCCGGCAAGTAGAGGCCGACGGCAAGGCGCCCGCAGACCGCGCGGCGCCGTCTGCCGCACTCTTCAGCGGTCAACCCAGGCGGTGAGCGGCTCCCAGTTGGCCAGTTCTCGGCGTGCCCGGCTCGGCGCGATGTCGAACAGCGACCTGCCTTCGGCGGCTGCGGTGGGGTACACCTGGGTATCGCGAAGGTAGGTGAGCACCGGCAATTCGAAGTGCGTCAGGAAGCGCTCGAGCATCGCCGCGGTGCGGGTGCGCGGATCGACGCGCATCGCCACCAGCGCAACGAACGTCTTCTGCTTGCGCACCGACTTCTCCTCGGCCACCAGCCGCAAGAACTCCTCGGTCGCCGCCATATCGAACAGCGATGGCTGCACCGGCACCAGGACCTTGTCGGCAGCCTTTAAGCTGTCACTCAGCTTGTTGCCGTGGATGCCTGCCGGGGCATCGACCACCACCACGGTCGTGCCCTTGGGGCGTTTGTCCCAACCGTCGCGGGCATCGAAGCCCTGTACGCGGGGCAGTGCCTCGTCACGGAAGCCCAGCCAGGCCAGTGCCGACTGCTGACGGTCGAGGTCGCCGATCGCCACCCGCTCGCCCTTGCGGGCCAGGTAGGCTGCAACATTGGTGGTCAGCGTCGTCTTGCCGGCACCGCCCTTGGGATTGACTACCAGGATACTGCGCATCCGCTGTGCTCCTTGCGCCCCGCCGGGCGTGTGCTTAGGTCCGTGTGCCGAGGATGCCGCAACTGGCGGGGACTTGCCACCACGCGCGCAAGACACCCGGAGAGCGCATCCGGAGCCTGCCTCAAAGCACCTCCCGCCGATCGAGAAGGGCCTGCGCCAGGGTGCCGCTGTCGACGAACTCGAGTTCCCCGCCCACCGGCAAGCCGCGCGCGATGCGCGTGACACGGATGCCCTCCCCGGCGAGCCAAGCCGCGAGGTACTGCGCCGTGGCCTCGCCCTCGACCGAGAAACCGGTGGCGAGGATGAGTTCCCGCACCTCACCATCCGCCACCCGCTGCGCCAGAGGCTCGAGCCCGAGCTGGCGCGGTCCGACGCCGTCCAGCGGAGACAGTTTGCCCAGCAGCACGAAGTACAGTCCGCGGTAGGTGTGCGTCTGCTCGATGCGCAGCAGGTCGGCAGGCGTCTCGACCACCGTCAGCAGACTGCGGTCACGCTGCGGGCTGGCGCACAGACCACACAGCTCATGCTCGGTGAAGGTGTGGCAGAGCCGGCAGTGGCCGATGGTGTCGCGGGCGCGGCCGATGGCGGCCGCCAGCCGGTCTGCCCCCGCCGGGTCGCGCTGCAGCAGGTGGTAGGCCATGCGCTGTGCCGACCTCGGCCCGACACCGGGGAGCACGCGCAGTGCCTCGACCAGTGCTGTCAGCGCCGAGGGCGATTCCAATCGCGGCAGCGCCTAGAACGGCAGTTTCATGCCGGGCGGCAGCGGCAGGCCGGCAGTGAGTCCAGACATCTTGGCCTGGGTGGTGGCTTCGACCTGTCGCACCGCATCGTTGAGCGCTGCGACCAGCAGGTCCTCCAGCATCTCCCGGTCGTCGGCATCGGCGACCAGCGAGGGGTCGATACGTACCCGCCGTACCTCGTGGCGACAGGTCATGGTCACGCTCGCAGCGCCATTGCCGGCCTTGCCCTCGACCTCGGTGGCGCCGAGTTCCTCCTGCGCCCGGTTCATCTTCTCCTGCATCTGCTGGGCCTGCTTCATCAGCCCGGCCAGTCCACCCTTCATCACGATCCCATCCCTCCCGTATTGCCCGCCTGGTTGTGCAAGGGTCGGATGCTGGCATCCAGCAACACACCGCCCATCTCGTCGATCAGACCGCGGACGAAGGGGTCGCCGCGGATCGAGTCCTCTGCCTGGGACTGCTGCGCGAGACGCGCCGACTCCCGGCGCGCCAGCGGCGTCTCGGCGGCCGCGCTGGCGTCCTCCACCACCCGGATGTCGAGCCGCATGCTGCGTCCGAGCACAGCGCCGACGGCCGCCGCCAGACGGTCTTGCACTGCCGGGTCGAGCATGCGGCGGAAGGCCGCGCGGATCTGCAGATGCAGCGTCGCGGCATCCTGCCCGGTCAGCACACAGCGGTCCGCCAGCAGCCGCACTTTGCCGCCGAGTCGCATCTGCTCGACCAGAGCCGGCCAGTCACCATGGAACAGCGTGGCGTCACCCGCCACGTCGGCAGCCGGGGGTGCGGGCGCATCCCGGGTACCGGGTTCCGCCACCGCGGACGGCGCATCCCGCGGCGGGGCGGAGTCTGAGCCGGAGGACGCCGCCGGGGCCGGCTCCGGCGCGACTGCTGTCGCCTCCACGGCGCTCGCCCTGGATGCGTCGTCGGGCCCTCCCAGTGCCAGCATGCGCAGGATCGCCATGACGAATCCGGACTCCTCGTCCGGCGACCAGTCGAGCTCCGAGCGAGCGTGTATGGCGACCTGATACAGGACCTGCAGGTCGGTCGCCGAGAGCCGTGCAGCGACCGTGGCCAGACCCTCTGGCAGGTCCGGGACAGCAGCCGGGAGCGCCTTGTACAGTGCCGCCTGCCGCACCAGACGGGCGAGTTCACGGAGCGCGCCATCGGCCGCGACACCCCGGTCGAGGATGGCCTCGGTGGCGGCGATCGCCGCCGAGGCATCGCCGCGGCCCACCGCATCGAGCACCCCAACCAGCGCGTCGAGTTCGGCCACGCCCAGCATCTCGGCAACGCCACCCGCCTCCACCCGACCGCCACCAAAAGCGATCGCCTGGTCGAGCAGCGAGAGCGCGTCCCGCAGGCTGCCCTGCGCGGCACGCGCCAGCAGATCGAGTGCCGCGGGCTCGGCAGCGATCCCCTCTTCGCCCAGGATATGCGCCATGCGAGCGGCAATGATGGTGGGCGCGATGGGCTTCAAGCCGAACTGCATGCAGCGGCTGAGGACCGTCACCGGGATCTTCTGCGGGTCGGTGGTCGCCAGCACGAACTTGACGTGTGCCGGCGGCTCCTCGAGCGTCTTCAGCATGGCGTTGAAGGCCGACCCTGAGAGCTGGTGTACCTCGTCGATCACGTACACCTTGTAGCGACCCGCCGTCGGGGCATACACGGCGTCCTCGAGCAACTCCCGCATGCGGTCGACCTGGGTATTGGAGGCCGCATCGAGCTCGATGAGGTCGGCGAACCGCCCCTCTTCGATCGCGCGACAAGCGCTGCAGGTGCCGCAGGGGTCCGGGGTGACACCGGTCTCGCAATTGAGCGCACGCGCCAGGACCCGCGCCAGCGTGGTCTTGCCCACGCCACGTGTGCCGGTGAACAGATAGGCGTGATGCAGACGCCCGCTGGACAGCGCGTGACGCAGCGCCCGCAGCACGTGCGGTTGACCGACCACATCGGCAAAGGCACGCGGTCGCCACTTGCGGGCGAGGACCTGATGGGCTTGCATGCGCCGATTATGCACCCGCCCGGCGGCGGTCCGCAGGGTACTCGGTTCGCTCGGCCGCGACCCGGGAGACCCGCGCCTCAGAAACCGTAGCGCAGGCGCAGGATGTGGAAGTTCACCCCGCTGTTGTTCTCCGTGATGCCAGCATTGGAGTAGTGCTGGAAGCGGTAGCCGAGCTCGTACTGGTTCTTGTCACCAAAGCGGAACCCGGCGCCGACATGGTCGCCGAACTCGAACGACGAGCCCATCTTCTTCTCGTCGCTCAACACCACCCCGGAGAAGAAGTGGATCCCCACCGCCGCCTCGATGTAGGGTGCGATGCCACCGGTGCTGTTGTCCTGCCAACGGAACACCGGCGTGATGCCGATGCCGCCAAAACTGTTCGCGTTGCGGCCACTGCCACGCCAGTAGCTGGCATCTGCCTCCCAGTAGCCTCCGAGCGCCCAATCGCCAGTCTGCAACCACTTGGCGTTCCAATCCCAGACCAGACCCAGCTGCCCCATGTGGCCGTCTTCGCCGGTGCCACCCATCACCGAGATGCCATCGACAGCGGCTGCCGGCGCCGCAGCAAGCAGGGTGACCAGAGACAGGACGGCAGATCGCTTGGACATCGGGATGCTCATTGTCGGGTCTTCCCCTTGTGGTTGAACCGTGGCGCGAACAAAAAGCCTGCTGCGAGGTGGCGAGCCTTGCCCCCGGCACTTGCAAGATGCGACTGTGGCTGCTGCCTTCCGGCCCTGACCCGATTCGCCGCCATGCAATGCGGGGAGGCTCGCCATGGCCGTACTCTATCCGCGCGGGGCCGACCCTGTCCAGCCGCGACCCGGTCCAGCGGGGCGTTCGGCTCAGGCCGTGGCGGTCTCGAGACGCAGCAGACGCCGCACGCTGGACTCGATGCCGGGCCCGTCGAGGCCCTCCATGGCGAGCAGGGTGGCATGATCGCCGTGGTCGATGAAGCGGTCCGGTAGCCCGAGGTGGTGGATCGGCACCATCGGGATGCGATCGCCCAACGCGACCAGACCCTCGGCGCAGGCCGAACCGGCACCACCCTGGATCACGTGCTCCTCGACCGTGACCAGGAGGTCGTGTTCGCGCGCCGCCCAGGCCAGCGCCTCGAGGTCGAGCGGCTTGACGAAGCGCATGTCGATCACCGTCGCGTCCAGCGAGCCGGCAGCCTGGAGCGCCGGCGCGACCATCGAGCCGAAGGCGAGGATCGCCGCGCGCTGCCCTCTGGCAGCGGTACTGGTGCGCAGCGTCTCACCCCTGCCGACCGGCAGCGGCTCGAGCGTGTCCCCGGCCTCCACCCCGGGACCCGCGCCGCGCGGGTAGCGCACCGCGCTCGGGCCGTCGTAGGCGAGCCCGGTGCTGAGCATGCGCCGGCACTGCAGTTCATCGCGCGGGGCCATCACCAGCATGTGCGGGATGCAGCGCAGGTAGCTGAAGTCGTAGATACCGGCATGCGTGGCACCGTCCGCCCCGACCAGGCCGGCACGATCGAGGGCGAACACCACCGGCAGTCTCTGCAGCGCGACGTCATGGATCAACTGGTCATAGCCGCGCTGCAGGAAGGTGCTGTAGATCGCCACCACCGGCTTCAGGCCCTCGCAGGCGATGCCGGCGGCAAAGGTCACAGCGTGCTGCTCGGCGATGCCGACGTCGTAGTAGCGGTCGGGGAAGCGCTCGGCGTACTCGACCATGCCCGAGCCCTCGCGCATCGCCGGCGTGATGCCGACCACGCGCTGGTCGGAGGCGGCAGCGTCGCACAACCAGCGACCGAACACCGCCGAATAGGTCGGCCGGGCCGGCGCGACCGAGGGCTTGATGCCGGCCGCCGGATCGAACTTGCCGGGGCCGTGGTAGAGGATCGGGTCGGCCTCGGCCCGCTCGTAGCCGGCACCCTTGCGCGTCACCACGTGCAGGAACTGCGGGCCCTTGAGTCGTCGCAGGTTGATCAGGGTCGGCACCAGGGCGTCAAGGTCGTGGCCGTCGATGGGTCCGACATAGTTGAAGCCGAACTCCTCGAACAGGGTGCCGGGGGTGACGAAGCCCTTGGCCGTCTCTTCCACGCGGTGCGCCAGTTCGCGCATCGACGGCAGACCGCTGAGCAACTGCTTGCCGAACTCCTTGGTGGTCGTGTAGAGGCGGCCCGAGAGCAGTCGCGTGAGGTACTTGGAGAGCGCACCGACCGGCGGACTGATCGACATCTCGTTGTCGTTGAGGATCACCAGCAGATCGATGTCGCGCTCGATGCCGGCGTTGTTCAGTGCCTCGAAGGCCAGCCCGGCACTCATCGCGCCGTCGCCGATGACGGCGACGTGACGACGCCGGTCGGGGCCTTCGTGCTCGCCCTTCTGCCGTGATGCGACCGCCATGCCGAGGGCGGCGGAGATGCTGGTCGAGGAGTGGGCGGTGCCGAAGTGGTCGTAGTCGCTCTCGACCCGGCGCGGGAACCCGGACAAGCCGTTGTGTTGACGCAGCGAACCCATGCGCTCACGGCGTCCGGTGAGGATCTTGTGCGGATAGCTCTGGTGACCGACATCCCAGATCAGGCGGTCGTAGGGCAGATCGAAGACGTGGTGGATGGCGATGGTGAGTTCCACCGTGCCGAGGTTCGACGACAGATGGCCGCCAGTGCTCGCCACCGAGCGCAGCAGGAACTCGCGCAACTCGCCGGCCAGCTGCTTGAGTTGCGGCCGGCTGAGAGCGCGGACCTGCGCCGGCGTGTTGACTCTTTCCAGGATCGGATCGACATCGTCCATGGTGGCAAATTGTGCGCCATCCAGACGAGTGAATGTTGCCGTGCGGTCGAATGCGCTCATGTCACCTCCATGCCCAGGCGCTCGCCGGCAGGGCGTTTGCCGCCGCCACCCAGGCCCCACTGCCAGAGCCGCTCGAAGGGGATCGGCAGCACCATGAACCAGTGCTCGAGGATGGCGAGGCTGAGCAGCATCGACGCCAGCGCTGCAGCGACCGGCTGGAACTCACCGCTGCGGTGGGTCCAGGCGAAATCCCAGCCGGCCACTGCCAGCGCCGTGGCAAGCGTCACCACCACCGGGAACAGGGGGTTGATCGGCTTGCGCTGGAAATAGGTGGGCAGATAGCGCAGATGCGCGGGCAGGAAGCTCTCGGAGAGGTTGCGCACGCCGAGGAAGACGTTGAGCTTGGCACTCTGGCGCATCACCCAGAAGATGAGGTAGGTACACAAGCCGACGCGGTTGCTGCCGCCCGCGGTCACAAGAAAGACGCCGCCGGCCAGTACCAGCAGCGCCAACTCATGGTGCAGCACCACCTGCAAGGCGAACCCCAGTCGCCGCCAGCCGCGCGCGCCGGGCGGCAGATCGATACGACGTGGCCCGGTGACGTAGCCGAGCAGGAAGGCGATCTCCTGCCAAGCCCAGATCAGCAGTGCGCAACTGAAGGCACAGTAGGCACCGGCCTCGGTGGCGACATCGCGCGAAGCGGCGAGACCCCAGAACGCCAGGATGGCGAGCCAGCTCGCCACGGTGAAGGTGATGCGGTAGGTGTGACGGGGCAGGCGGTTGAGCCAGAGGATGACACCCGTACCGATCCACCAGGCGAGGATGGTGAACAGGGCCGGCAGCAGCAATTGGCTCATGGCGTGGGCTCCAGCGGCCTTGCAGTGCTCAGCAGCGCCCTACCAGACCGGCTCGAGGCGCGGGTCGGCAGGCAGGGTGTGGCTCTTGGTGGGCAGCAGGAACATGCGCACGAAGATGGCGCCGGCGCGCAGCGCCAGACCGAGCCGACGCACCCGGTTCCACAGCCCGCCGGCCTGACGGGCGGCGTCGATGGCCTCGGCGGTGACCCGCAGCCCCTCGAGTCCGGCGATGAAGCGCGGGTCCTCAAAATCGAGCGTCACCGGGAACACCTGCCGCGAGATCTCGCGGGTGACCCGGAACACCTCCATGTCGTAGGTCTTCGGGTGCAGTCCGAGGGAGCGGTGGAACACCGGACGCGCGTGGTCACGCACGTACATGGTGGCGAACACCGCGAGCGTAAAGAAGCGGATCCACAGGCGGTTGATGCCGCGCGTCAGGCTGGGGTCGGCACGCATCAGCAGGGCGAAGGCCTCGCCGTGGCGGAACTCGTCGTTGCACCACTCACGGAACCAGAGAAAGATGGGGTGGAAGCACAACTCCGGGTGCCGCTCCACCTGACGGAAGATGGTGATGTAGCGGGCGTAGCCGATCTTCTCGGAGAGGTAGGTGGCGTAGAAGATGTACTTGGGCTTGAAGTAGGTGTACTTCTTGGCCTTGACCAGGAAGCCGAGGTCGACGCCGATGCCGAAGTCCTTGAGCCACTGGTTGATGAAGCCGGCATGGCGCGACTCGTCACGAGCCATGTAGCCGAACAGGTCCTTCATGTCGGGATTCTTGACCCGGCGCCGGATCTCGGCATAGAGCACACAACCCGAGAACTCGGCGGTCACGGAACTGATCAGGAAGTCGACGAACTCCTGGTACAGGTCGTCGGGCAGGTGCGAGTAGTCCTGGCCGAGCATGTCCACCGGGCGCTCGAAGTGGCCATTGTTGGGGTCGGCCTTGAACTCGGCCATCAGTGCGTCCCAGGAGCCGCGGATCGAGTCGACGTCGAGCCGGTCCATGGCATCGAAATCGGTGGTGTAGAAGCGCGGGTCGAGCAGCGTGTTCTTCTGCGCCTGTCGGGTCGACTCGTTGAGCTGCAGCGGCATCTCCAGATGGCTGTTGTCGGTCATGGCATTCATCGCTGCGGGCCTCCGGTGAGTGCGACGTCTTCCGGCACCGGGGAGGGCCTTGGTCGCGGATAGTTGCGTGAGGTGGAGAAGCGCCGCTCGGAGAAACTCACCTCGTACAGCAGATCGAGTTCGAAGCGCGACAGGGCAAAGGTCTTCAGGCGCCCCCACCACGAGGCGCGTGCCACGGTGGCCTCGCGCTCGACGGCGTAGCGCTCGCCCCAGGCGATGCGCGTCGGTGGGTCCAGCACCTGCACCTCGTCGCCGGGGCCGACCTCGATGTCGCGCAGGATGACGTGGGCGTAGCAATCGTCCGCGGTATGGGCGAGTTCCACCCGACACGGAACGGTGCTGACGCGTGGCAGGCCCGCGCTCATCGGGGCTCCCTTACGGCGGACGCGGCCAAACTCGCGGGTGCAGGTACCAGCAGCATGCGCGCGAAGTCGCCGGCGTTGGTCGGCCCGAAGGCCGTCAGCTCGACATGGCCACCGGTGGCGAGGTCACGCAGGGTCAGCAGTCCGGCATCGAGCGACAACTCGAAGGGCTGCTCGGGGCCCTTGCCCAGACGCCGACGCTCACGCGCCATGCCGCGCAGGATGCCGCGGACGAAGCCTGCCTCCCCGACCACCCGGTAGACCTCAGCACCGGTGTCGGCGTCGAGCACCTGCACCGACTTGTCCGGCGCATCGACGAAGCGCAGACGGCGCATGCCGACGCTCTTCAGCGCCACCGGCTCGGGCCTGGGCATGGTCTCGACCGGCACTGCGGCGACCGACCCGACCGCCAGCCGCGGATGCAGCCCGATGCCGAGCCAGAAACCGATGGCCGGCAGGGCGACCACGGCCACCATCAGCCAGGTCGGCATGACGCGCAGGAGCGGGCTGGCATCGCGCCAACCGCGCATGCTGCCCAAGGCCGCGACACCCGCCCGGCGGCTCACGCCGACCCGGCCCCGGCGAGCACGTCGCCAGGCCCCATACCTTGGTCCGCCGGTTGGTCCGCCGGGCTTGTGGGCCCGATGGCAGCGGAGATGGCCACCGCGGTGCCGGCCTGACCCTGCACCCTCTGCCAGGCCTCGCTCAACAGTCTCGCCAGCGGGTCGATGCCGGCGACGCAACGCAGCGCGGGCTGCGGTCGGGCGAGACGCCAGGGTCTGGCGTGCGGCCAGAGGTGGGCGTAGGCGATGCGCTGGCCAGCGACCAGTCGCAGGCAGAGGTCGCCCGAGCCATCGGCGTCACGCCGCACATCGGCGGCGGCGACCTGCGACAGGGGGATGTTGTAGGTCACCGTGAGCACCATGCCGATGCGCATCACCAGGCGGCGGTCGGTGAGGGTGTAGAGGGTGGTGCGCGAGACCGCCAGTGCAAGGCCATACAGCATCACCAAGCCGGCCAGAGGCAGCGGGAGCACCTTGAGCGTCGTCAGCATGACCTCGCCGGGCAGCATGCCGTCGTGGAGATCGGCCAGCACCTTCCACGCCAGCAGCAAGCCGAAGTAGGCAGCGACGCCGCGGATGTGGAACACCCGGCGCGCCACGCCCCAGACCTCCGGCGCCCCCTGCCAGAGCAGGGTCTCTCCCGCAGGCAGACGCTCCGGCAGCCCGGGCTCCGGCTCCCAGCCGTGCTCGGGACCGGAGAAATGCTTGTGGTCGAGGCCGCTCAAATCAGCGGCTCCGCGCGGCCGGGCTCGGCGTACAGCAGGCCGCCGCCGAGATAGCCGAAGATTTTCTCCTCCTCGAGCCAGGTCACCTGCTCCGGGTTGGCGGTGCGCGGGATGCCCGCGATCTGCGCGCCAAGCAGGGCGCGCACCGTGACCTCGCGCCTGCCCACCTGACAAAGGTTCATCGGGATCAGCACACGGTGGCCGCCAGCCTCGACCTCGACATAACGGAACAGGTGCTCCGAGCGGTCGACCCAGAGGTCGGTGACCGTGCCGCCGACCTCGCCATCGGCGCCGACGACTTCGAAGCCGCGCGGGTCGGTCTCGCCGTGGTCGATGGCGAAGCCCTCAGCCGCAGCCACGCGCAGCGGAACGATGCGGGGCAGGCCCTCGTAGGTGGTATCGGCCCGGTCAGCTCGCGCTGTCCAGGCGCCGGGGCCGATGCCATCGAGCATCGGGTTGCCGGTCGGCTCGATCGGCGCACCGGCGAACCCGGCGATCGGCTCTGCCGCCAACGGTGGCTGCTCCCAGTCACGGCCGTGCGGTGCCCAATACTCGCTGCCATCCTGCATGACGTAGCGCTTCGGCTTGGGCATGGCGATGATGCCAGGGTCGCGGCGCCCGTTGCGGAGCCCCGAATCGAGCGGGAAACCCTCGCGCTTGCTCTCGTAGATGAGGTAATAGACGAGCGCGAAGAAGAACACCCAGAACATGTAGATGGCCAACTGGGCCACATCGAAATACCCGAGGATCGCTCCCTGTCCCATCGTCTTCTCCTTTCTTTCGATCAGCCCGGGAATTCGGCCAGACCGAACTTGCCAACTGCGGAAGTCCGCGGTGCGCCGCGGGCGCGCACCAGGGGACCGATGACCACGAGGCCGCCGAACAGCAACAGCAACTCGAGGCCGTAGACCGTGCCATAACCGGTCGAGGGGTGGTTCATCGCCTCGCCGAGTACACCGGTGGTGGCGACCGCTGAGACCCAGTCGCGCAGCGCGCCACCGATGGCGATGGCGCCGCCCATGCAGGTGGCCTGCACCGCACCCCAGGCCCCGAGCGCCATGCCGGTGAGCCCCGACTCCTCAAGGCCCATCGCCGTGGTCAGAGTGCCCACCGAGAACAGCCCGCCGCCAAAGCCGATCAGCCCTACGCCGACCCGGAACAGTGCCGGCGAGTCCAGGGGATCGGCAAAGATCACCGCGGCAAAGGCCCACAGACCGCAGACCAGCCCGAAGGCAGCGATGCGGTTGGCGTTCGGGCCCTTCGCCAACAGGCGCGCCGCCACCGCGAAAGCGAGCAGGGCACCACCTGCCATCAACGCCGTCAGGGCCGAGGTCTCGCCCACGCTCAGGCCGAGGACCTGCGCACCGTAGGGTTCGAGGATGATGTCCTGCATGTTGAAGGCGGCGGTGCCAAGACCCAGGGCAAGCAGGAAGCGCAGGGTCAAAGGCCGCTTGGAGAAGGCCTTCCAGCTCTCGGCGAAGGTCGGCCGTGCGAGCGACGGGTGGGTCAGGTGCGGCTGACGCGGCTCCTGCTTCCACAAGGCGATGAGGTTGAGGATCAGCGTCACCGCGGCGGCCCCTTGCACCACCTTGATCAGGCGCAGCTGGCTGAAGTCGCTGAGCAGCAGACCGAAGGCGATACCGCTGGCGAGCATGCCGACCAGCAGCATGGTGTACATCAGCGCAACCACGCGCGGGCGAGCCCGCTCGGCAGCGAGGTCGGTGGCCAGCGCGAGGCCCGCGGTCTGCGTCGTCTGCACACCCATGCCGACGAGCAGGAAGGCCAGCGCTGCGGAGGCCTGCCCGAACCAGGCTGGCCAGTGCGTGTCGCCGGAGAGCAGGATCAGCGAGAAGGGCATGATCGCCAGGCCCCCGAACTGCAGGAGGGTGCCGGACCAGACGTAGGGCACGCGTCGCCAGCCGAGTACCGAACGGTGCACGTCGGAACGGAAGCCGATCAGCGCCCGGAAGGGTGCGGCGAGCAGCGGCACGGCAACCATCAGCGACACCAGCCAGGCGCCGACCCCCAGCTCGACGATCATGATGCGGTTGAGCGTCCCCACCAGCAGCGCGGTGACCAGACCTACCGAGACCTGGAACAGCGACAGCCGCAACAGGCGCGCCAGCGGCAGGTCATCGCAAGCGGCATCGGCGAAGGGCAGCAGCCGCGGGCTGATGCGCAGCCACATCTGGCGGGCGTCGCGGCGGAACGGGTTGATCATCGCCGCACCAGTTCCAGTGCCTGCGAGATGTAGAAGCCGCGCGCGACCTTGACCGTGCGACCACTGGCCCAGTGGCGCAGGGTCGGGTCAGCCGCGATGCGCTGCCGCAGGGTGCGCTCGCGCACCGGATAGATCGCCGGCGAGCGGTCGCCACGCGGGAACAGCTTGCCGACGCCGAACATCAGCGACAGCAGCGCGTTCTGCGGCGCAAAGGTGAACACCAGACTGCGCCGGCAGCGCATGGCGAGACCCTCGAGCACCCGCACCACATCGTCACGGTGGTAATGGATGAGTGCATCCATCGACACCACATGATCGAAGGCGCCGAGTTGCGTGCTGAGCATGTCGCCGGCGCGGAACTCGATCGAGCCGCCACCGAGGTCACGCGGCAAGCGGTCCCGGGCAAGCTGGATCAGGGTCGGCGACAGATCGACGGCGACCACCGCCGCGCCGCGCCGCGCCAGTTCCACCGCCATGCTGCCGGTACCGCACCCGGCGTCGAGGATGCGGGCGCCGCTGAGGTCTTGCGGCAGCCACGACAGGATGTGGCTACGCATGGTCTCGCGACCGGCACGCACGGTAGCCCGCACGCCGCTCACCGGCGCCGTCGAGGTCAGGCGCGCCCAGGCCTCCACCGCGGTGCGGTCGAAGTAGTGCTGGATCATCAGGCGCCGCTCCCGGTAGGAGGGTGCCTCATGGATCAGCGTGTCCTTTGCGACGTCCACCGGTTCCCCCCGCTCGCTCAATCGAAGCCCAGCAGATCGAAGATCTCGCGATCCTTGAGCGCCTCGGGCGCAGTGCCCGGGGTGCCTGCCCACATCCGCGCCGCCAGCTGCAGGTATTCGTCCTGGACTGCGCGCAGTTCCGGGCTTTCCTCCAGCTCGAACAAGGTCGATTTCTTGAGCCGGCTCTGACGGATGACATCGAGCTGCGGGAAGCGCGCCATGGTCTGCAGTCCGACACGGTCATTGAACTTGTCGATCTGGTCGGTCGCGTCGGACCGGTTGGCGATCACACCGCCCAGACGCACGTTGTAGTTCTTGGCCTTGGCACCGATCGCCTGAACGATGCGGTTCATGGCGAAGATGCTGTCGAAGTCGTTGGCGGTGACGATCATGGCGCGGTCCGCATGCTGCAGCGGCGCGGCGAATCCCCCGCACACCACGTCCCCAAGTACGTCGAAGATGACGACGTCGGTGTCCTCGAGCAGATGGTGCTCCTTGAGCAGCTTCACGGTCTGACCGACCACGTAACCACCGCAACCGGTGCCCGCCGGTGGCCCCCCCGCCTCGACGCAGAGCACCCCGTTGTACCCCTCGTAGACGAAGTCCTCGGGACGCAGCTCCTCGCTGTGGAAGTCGACCGTCTCGAGCACGTCGATGACCGTCGGCACCAGTTTCTTGGTCAGCGTGAAGGTGCTGTCGTGCTTGGGGTCGCAGCCGATCTGCAGGACTCGCTTGCCGAGCTTGCTGAAGGCAGCGGACAGGTTCGACGATGTGGTGCTCTTGCCGATGCCGCCCTTGCCGTAGATGGCGAAGACCTTGGCATTGCCGATCTTGACCCTCGGGTCGAGGTGCACCTGCACGCTGCCCTCGCCATCGGCCCGACTGCCCGGACGCCGGATCTGTCCCACCGGGACGCTGCTAACACTCATGCGGATGCTCCTTCGTAGACGCCTTCGAGACGGTCCTCGAGCTCCTCGCCAGCACGGCGAAGGGCCTCCAGCGTCTCGGCGCCGGGTTGCCAGAAATCACGGTCAGAGGCTTCGATCAGCCGGTTGGCGAGCTTGGCCGAGGCGGCCGGGTTGAGCCGGGCGAGTCGGTCACGCATCTCGGGATCGAGCAGAAAGGTCTGGGTCAACTGCTGGTAGACCCAGGGCTGTACCTGTCCGGTGGTGGCCGACCAGGCAAAGGTGTTGGTGATGTGCGCCTCGATCTGGCGGACGCCCTCGTAGCCGTGCTTGAGCAAGCCCTCGTACCACTTCGGGTTGAGCATGCGCGTACGCGTCTCGATCGCCACCTGCTCCGCCAGGCTGCGTACCGTGCCCTCGCCGCGGGTCTGGTCGCCGATGTAGACCGCCGGCGAGCGGCCACCCTGCGCCTTGCGGATGGCGCCGCTGATGCCACCGAGGGTGTCGAAGTAGACATCCACCGTGGTCACGCCGAGTTCCACCGAGTCGAGGTTCTGATAGGCAAGGCTGACATCCGCCAACACGCTCTGCAGCAGCGCCGCCTGCTGCACCGGACGTCCCTGACGGCCATAGGCGAAGCCCTTGCGCTGGGAGTAGGTGTCCGCCAGTTCGTCCTCCTCGTCCCAGCAGCCGGCGTCGATCAGGTGATTGACATTGGCACCGTAGGTACCGTCGGCGTTGCCGAACACGCGCAGGGCTGCGGTCTCGAGGTCGCAACCGTGCCGCGCCATGTAATCCAGGGCGTGCTTGCGCACGCGGTTCTGCTCCGGCGGTTCGTCGGCGCTGGCGGCGGCAAAGGCGGCCTCGGCGAGCAGCTTGATCTGCAGCGGCATGAGGTCGCGGAAGATGCCCGACAGGGTCACCACCACATCGATGCGCGGCCGGCCGAGCTGCTCGAGCGGGATCAGGTCGGCACCTGCCAGGCGCCCGTAGCTGTCGAAACGTGGTGCCGCGCCGAGCAGGGCGAGCACCTGACCGATGGGCGCGCCCTCGGTCTTCAGGTTGTCGGTGCCCCAGAGCACCACCGCCACCGACTCCGGCAGGGGGTTGCCGTCGGCGAGGTAGCGGTCGAGGATGCGCTGCGCCTGACGCGCACCGTCCTTCAGCGCATAGGCGCTCGGGATGCGGAACGGGTCGAAGCCGCAGACATTGCGTCCGGTCGGCAGGATCTCCGGTGCGCGCAGCAGATCGCCACCCGGTGCGGGTGCGACGTAGCGGCCATCGAGCGCGCGCAGGATGGCTTCGATCTCGGTGTCCACGGCGAGCAGCGAATCGATGTGCGAGAGCCGGTCGTACAGCCGCTGCAGGGACTCGCTGCGTGGCAGGCAGGCGACCTCGGCGAAGCGGTAGTAGCCGGAGCCGGCCACCAGCGCCTCGATGGCTGCACGCGAAGGCACCAGATCCTCTGCCGCGTCGGTCATCGAGACCAGCAGATCGACGCGCTGCTCGGGCGTGGCGGCGGCACCGACCACATGCAGACCATGCGGAATCAGCGTGTATTCGAGTTCGAGCAGGCCGTCGCCAAGCTCGCGGATCACCTGCTCCAGGGCTTCACCGGCCGGCCATTCGCGATCCGCCGGGAACAGGTCTGCCGCGACCGCCTGCGCGAGGATGGTCTCGGCCAGACCCTCGCGCTCGCCGCTCGCTTCCGCGCTGCGCCAGCGGTCGAGCGAGGTCTTGAGCTCGCTGAGACCGCGGTAGAGGCCGGACTCCGCCACCGGCGGTGTCAGGTAACTGATCAGCGTCGCCGCCGCACGCCGCTTGGCGATGGCACCTTCCGACGGATTGTTGGCGGCATACAGGTAGAGGTTCGGCAGGTTGCCGATGAGGCGGTCGGACCAGCAGGCGCCGGTCATGCCGGTCTGCTTGCCGGGCATGAACTCGAGCGCACCGTGGGTACCGAAGTGCAGTACCGCGTGCGCCTTGAAGTCCTCGCGGATCCAGCGGTAGAAAGCCGAGAAGGCATGGGTCGGGGCGAAGCCGCGTTCGAACAGCAGACGCATCGGGTCGCCCTCATAGCCCATGCCGGGCTGCACGCCGATGAAGACCTGTCCGAAGCGGGCCCCCATGACGAACAGACTGGCACCGTCCGTGAGCTGTCGTCCGGGTGCCGGCCCCCACTGCGCCTCGATCTCCTTGAGCCAGGGCTCGCGGCGGACATGCTCGTCGACCGGGATGCGCACATGGACATTGGCGAGGGCCCCGGTGTGTGCCGTGTTGCCCTCGACGATGGCCTGTCGCAGGGCGTCCACAGTGTCCGGCAGCTCGACGCCGTAGCCGGCGCGTTGCAGGGCTGCGAGCGTGTTCCACAGCGATTCGAACACCGACAGGTAGGCTGCCGTGCCGACATTGCCGGCGTGCGGCGGGAAATTGAACACGACCATGGCGATGCGGCGCTCGGCGCGCTCGGCGCGTCGCAGATCGACCCAGCGGCGGATGCGCCCGGCCAGGGTGGCAGTGCGCTCGGTGCACGGGACCATGTCCTGCTCGCTGTGGCTGCCGTCGAAGTTGCAGTGGCGATGACAGCCCTGGCAGGTGCTGCCCGCGGGCCCCGGTCGACCGCCGTAGACCATCGGCACGGTGGCCCCGTCCAGTTCCGGGATCGCGACCATGATGGTGCTCTCCACCGGCAGCAGCCCGCGGTCGGAGCCACCCCACTCGACCAAGGTCTGGAACTCGACCGGGTGGGCCGCGAGATAGGGTACATCGAGCTTGGCCAGGACCTCGGCGGCCGACTTGGCGTCGTTGTAGGCAGGTCCGCCGACCAGCGAGAAGCCGGTCAGGGACACCACCGCGTCGACCATGGGGATGCCGTCACGCAGGAAGAAGCGGTCGATCGCCGGGCGGGCATCGAGGCCGGCAGCGAACACCGGCAGGACTTCGAGCCCCTCGGCCTCGAGCGCGGCGATGACGCCATCGTAGTGCCCGCTGTTCCCGGCCAGAAGATAGGAACGCAACAGCAGGATGCCGACGCGTCCGCGCGCACGCGACGACGTCGGCAGGGCGGCGAGGTCTTCGCCGACGCGACCCTTCATGCGCGGGTGATAGACGCCCACTTCGGGATACTCGACCGGCGCCTCGGCGGTCACCTTGCCGCGCCACTCGCGCCGCGGCCCGTCGGCGTAGCGGTTCACCAGTGCGCGCACCAGATTCAGCATGTTGTCCTCGGAACCGCCCAGCCAGTACTGGAGGGTGAGGAAATAGGCGCGTGCATCCTGCGCGGTACCCGGGATGAAGCGCAGGATCTGCGGCAGACGGCGCAGCATCTTCATCTGCTGCGCACCTCCCTTGGGAGCGTTCTCGCGGTTGCCGCGCAGCTTCTTGAGCAGCGCCATGGCCGGGCTGGTGGGCCCGCTCATGTCGAACTTGCCGAGGCGGGTCAAGCGCACCACCTCGGGGGCGGACATCATGCAGACCATGGCATCGCACTGCGCCCGCTTCTCCTGCAGCAGCGGCATCAGCGGCTGGAAATGGTCCTCGAGGAACAGCATGGTGACGACGACGATGTCGGCGAGCCGGATGTCGTCACGGCAGGCCTCGAGGGCGGTCTCGCTGGCGCTCCACTCGGAGGCGGCGTGGATCCTGAGTTCGATACCGGGGTACTGACGCGCCAGCGTGGCGCGCGCACGCAGCGTGGCAGAGGCCACGTGGGTGTCCATGGTGACGATGACCACACGGACATCGGACTCGAGCGGGATGCGGGAACCTCTGACCTGGGTGTCCATGTCGACTAGCGGCCGAAGTGGGCCTTGGCCTCGTAGAGCGTCTCGACGGTGATCAGGGCGACGCCACGCTCGGTGGCGAAGCGTTCGGTGTTGCGCCGCGCCTTGCCACGCACGAAGAAGGGGATCTTGCCCAGCTCCTTCTGCGCCTCACCGGCCCAAACCGGCTCACCGGGCGTCGGGACCTGGTCGGCTGCCGGGTCGGCGCGGACCGCGGCGGGCTCAGCGACCACGATCGGCGACGCCGGCTGGGGTGGCTGCGGTCGGGTGCCGCCGTGACCGAGGTGCGAGGCCGTGGCGCCGTCGTGAAACTCGAAGTCCTCGCGGAACATGCCGAGCAGGTGCTCCTCGAGGCCCATCATCAAGGGGTGGACCCAGGTATCGAACAGCACGTTGGCGCCCTCGAAACCCATCTGCGGGGCATAGCGTGCCGGGAAGTCCTGGACGTGGACGGGTGCCGAGATGACGGCGCAGGGGATGCCAAGGCGCTTGGCGATGTGGCGCTCCATCTGCGTGCCAAGGACCAGTTCGGGCTGCAACTCGGCGACCCGGGCCTCGACCTCGAGGTAGTCGTCGGTGATCAGCGCCTCGACCCCGTGGCGCTCCGCCGCCGCCCGCACCTCGCGCGCGAACTCGCGGCTGTAGGTGCCGATGCCGACCACGGCGAAACCGAACTCCTCGGCGGCGACGCGCGCTGCGGCCACGGCGTGGGTGCCGTCACCGAAGACGAAGACGCGCTTGCCGGTGAGGTAGGTCGAGTCGACCGAGCGCGAGTACCAGGGTGCACGCGAGTGGCCGACGGACTGCGCCGCGGCTGCATCGATGCCGACCAGGCCGGCGACCTCGGCGATGAACTCGCGGGTCGCCAGGGCACCGATCGGGATGGTCCGCGTGAACGGCTGGCCGAAGGTGCGCTGCAGCCAGTTGGCAGCGCTCAGGGCCGTCTCCGGGTAGAGCACGACATTGAAGTCGGCCTCGCCCAGACGCGCCAGATCGGCTGCGGTGGCACCCTGCGGAGCGACCACCCGGACCTCGATGCCGATCGCCTCCAGAAGCCCGCGGATCTCGCGCAGGTCATCCCGATGGCGGAAGCCGAGTGCGGTCGGACCGAGGATGTTGCACGAGGGCCGATCGCCCTCGGCGCGTGGTGCGCGGGGGGTACCGGGCGCTGGCGCGTGCGGACCGGCCAGACCGCGCACCATCTGGTAGAAGGTCTCGGCCGCGCCCCAGTTCTCCTTCTTCTGGTATGAGGGCAACTCGAGGGCCACCACCGGGATCGGCAGATCGAGCGCGGCGGCAAGACCGCCCGGGTCGTCCTGGATCAGCTCGGCGGTGCACGACGCGCCGACCATCATCGCCGCTGGCTTGAAGCGCTCGTGGGCCTCGCGTGCGGCGTTCTTGAAGAGCTCGGCGGTGTCGCCACCGAGGTCGCGCGCCTGGAAAGTGGTGTAGGTCACCGGCGGACGCTTGGGCAGTCGCTCGATCATGGTGAACAGCAGATCGGCGTAGGTGTCGCCCTGCGGCGCGTGCAGCACGTAGTGCACATCCTCCAGCGCGGTGGCGATGCGCATCGCGCCGACGTGCGGCGGGCCCTCGTAGATCCAGAGCGTGAGCTGCATGCTAGACCTGCCCTGCCAGCGCCTGGATGCGCGCGCGGCGGTGGAAGGGACGGGCGAACAGCTCGGCGAGGTCTGCCGCCTGATCGTAGCCGTGCACCGGGCTGAAGACCAGCTCGATCGACCACTTGGTGGTGATGCCCTGTGCCTCCAGCGGGTTCGCCAGACCGAGCCCGCACACCACCAGGTCGGGACGTGAAGCCTGGCAGCGGTCGATCTGCCGCTCGACGTCCTGGCCCTCGGAGAGCAGGGTGCCCTCGGGCAGGAGCTCGAGCTCCCGCGCCATCAACGAGCGGTGCAGGTAGGGCGTACCGACCTCGAGCGGCCGCATCCCGAGTTCGCGGGCGAGGAAGCGTGCCAACGGCAGCTCCAGCTGCGAATCCGGGAAGAAGAAGACACTGCGACCGGCCAGCGTGTCGCGATAGCGCCCGACGCCGGCGCGGGCGCGCGCCTGCAGCGGTGCCACCACCTGCCGGAACCGTTCGGGCGGCACGCCAAAGGCTTCGGCGGCGGCCTGCATCCACAAGGTGGTGCCCTCCTCGCCGAACGGGAACGGAGCCGCCAGATGCCGGGCACCGCGCGCCTCCAGGGCCCGCACGGTGTCTCCGAGGAAGGGCTGGGTGAGCAGCACAAGCGTGTTCGGTCCGACCGCCGGCAGTTCGGTGGAGCGGCGCGGCGGAAAGGCCGCCACCCGCTCGATACCCATGGCGCGGAAGGTGCGCAGGAACTGGTCCTCGACGATGTCGGCGACGGTACCGACCAGCAGCAGCTCGGCGGCGGCGTCAGGGACGGTCCGCGGCAGACTCGGCACCAGGGCGGCGAGGCAGGCGTCCTCGCCCTGGGTGAAGGTGGTCTCGATGCCGCTACCGGAGTAGTTGAGGACACGGGTCTGCGCGCGGTGGATGCCGTCGAGGCGTTCCGCGGCGCGGTGCAGATCGAGCTTGATCACCTCCGAAGGACACGAGCCGACCAGGAACAGGAGCCGGATGTCGGGACGGCGCTCGAGCAGGCGACCGACCACCCGGTCGAGTTCCTCGTTGGCGTCGGCCAGCCCTGCAAGGTCGCGGTCATCGATGATGGCGGTGGCGAAGCGCGGCTCGGCAAAGATCATGACGCCGGCCGCCGACTGGATGAGGTGCGCGCAGGTGCGTGAGCCGACCACCAGGAAGAAGGCGTCCTGGATCTTGCGGTGCAGCCAGATGATCCCGGTCAGGCCACAGAACACCTCGCGCTGGCCGCGCTCACGCAGCACCGGGGCCTCACCGCAACCGGCGTCGCGCGGCCGGAAGTCGACGACCGCGTTCATGCCACGGCCTCGGCAGCGTCGCCGCGCACGACCGCGGACCGCGCTGCGGTGGCGCTGGTGGTCGCCACTCCGCGCTCGCCCTGCAGGCGTGCCATGCGCAACTTCCAGAGGAACTGGCCGGCGTTGACGACGTAGCTGGCATAGGCCGCCAAGGCCAGGAACATCTGCTCGCGCGGGGTCAGCCAAGCCGTGAAGAGCGCCACCAGACAGGCCGTGTGCAGCGCGATGACCAGCATGCTGAACACGTCCTCCCAGAAGAAGGGGCGCGCGAACAGATACTGGCCGAAGACGACCTTCTCCCAGATCGCTCCGGTGACCATGATGGTGTAGAGGAAGAGGGTCTTGACGACCACCGAGACGGTGGCGGCGGACGCGCCCTCGCCCGTACCCAGGAAGCGCAGGACGAGCACCAGACTGACGAGGAAGGCGATGAACTGCAGCGGCGCAAGCACCCCCTGCACCAGGGTCCAGGGTGTCCGGTCCCGTCGCTGGCGTTCCTCCTCCGTGTAGAGCGCCGGTCTGGCTGCGCCGGCTGTCTGCTGCTGCATGTACCTGCCTCCGCCCACCGGGTGTCGGTAGTGACCAATCTAGAGGCGGCAGACGCGAGTGTCAATCAAACTGTACGTCTATCTCGATTTACAGCCGGTGCGGCGGGCATCAGCCGAGGATGCGGACACGCGTCGTGCAAACAAAGGTTGACAGTCGCTCGTGTGCGAGTGACCATGAGGCCACAAGAAAAGCAGCAACCGAAGAACAGCACGTCCGGTATCACGAACATCCACCGGAGGCAGCGCCGATGAGCGCGATTTCCACGTCAGCAGGCCACGACAGCGGCGATCCATCCGACGCCGACGCATCCGACGGGGAGGGTTGGGCCGGTGCCCGTGCCTGGCAGCCGGGATCCGGGTCGGGCCCGTTCGCCGGATGTGCCCCGCGCCAGCAACTGATGCATACCCTCCATGCCGAGATCATTCCCCGCCTGCTGCGATCGCACCGACCACCACCGGTCGATCTCCCGCACCACGTGCCGTCTGCCATCGGGGAAGACGGGATCGAGGCTTTCGTGCGTGCGTGCATCGCCGGCGAGCCGGACGCGCACGAGCGGGCGTTCGCCGCGTTCCGCAGTGACGGCCACGAACTCCCGGAGCTCTACCTGCAGCTCCTGACACCCACCGCGCGCCGCCTCGGTGCACTCTGGAGCACCGACGACTGCAGTTTCCCGGAGGTCACGCTCGGCCTGTTCCGCCTGCAGAGTCTGCTGCACGCCCTCAACGACGAGTTCTGTGCGCAACCGGCACACCGCGAGCCGCAGCACCGTATCCTGCTGGCCCCGGTCCCCGGGAGCCACCACACCTTCGGCTTCTACATGCTGACCCAGTTCTTCCGCCGCGACGGATGGAGCGTGTGCAGCGCGGTCGAGGCGGAAGCCGCGGCGCTGGTCAGCGCCGCCCGTGCCGACTGGTACGACGTGGTCGCCCTGTCGGTGAGTTGCACCACCGAACTCGATGCCCTCGCGACGCTGGTGCATGGGGTCCGTTGCAGCTCCCTCAATCCGCGGGTCGGCATCATGGTCGGCGGCCCGCTCGGCATGGATGCCGAGGTCCGCGCCAGGCTGGGCGCCGAGGCCTACTCCGGTGATGCCCCCGATGCCCTGCGCGCCGCCCATCGGCTGGTACGCGAGCGGGACCGCCCGAATTGAAGAACCCGTCTGGCGTCGTGCAACAGATCGGCTACCCCGAAGCGGCCGAAGTGGCCGGTTCGGTGGAGCCGTCCACTGCCGCCTCGCTGATCTCCGCCGCGTCCGACATCTCCCTGGTGCTCGATGAGGGTGGCCGCGTGGTGCGCGCTCGCCTGAGCCGCCCCGACTCGCAACTCGAACAGTCGCAGAACTGGGTCGGCCGGATGCTCGCCGATGTGGTCTCGGAAGAGTGTCGCGACAAGGTCGAGGCCCTGCTCGAGGACGCCAGGAGTGGCCGAGCCCGCAAGTGGCGACATCTCAATCACCCGGACCGCGAGGGCCGCACGCTGCCCATCGAGTACAGCGCGATCCGGCTCTCCGACGGCCAGACCCTGGCTTTCGGCCGTGACCTGCGCAGCATCACCGAACTGCAGAAGCGACTGGTGGAAGGGCACCAGGCGATGGAGCGCGACTACCAGCGCATGCGCCAGATGGAAGCGCGTTATCGGCTCCTGTTCGAGACGGCTGCCGAACCCATGCTGGTGGTCGATGCCTCGAACCGCCGCATCCTCGAGGCCAACGCTGCCGCCGAGCGCGCGCTGGGCGGTCAGGCGCGCAAGCAGGCGGGGCGACTGCTCACCGACTGCTTCGACACCGGCGAGCGTGCCGGGCTCGACGCGCTGATGACCAGCGTCCTGAGTGCCGGCCGCGGCGAGGTGGCGCGCCTGCGTCTGGCGGGTGCCGGCAGCGAGACGGCGCTGGCCTTGACGCTGTTCCGCCACGACAACCAGAGTCTGTTCCTGGTACGCATGAGTCACCAGGGCTTGGTCTCGACGCAAGGTGCCGAGGACAACCGCACCCTCACGCTGGAGGCACTGGGCCAGTCGCCGGACGGGTTCGTCGTCACCGACGCTGCGGGAACCATCGTCACTGCCAATCAGGCCTTCGCCGACCTGTGCCAGGTCGGTCACCCCAATGCCCTGCTCAGCGAGTCGCTCGACCGCTGGCTCGGCCGCTCCGGGGTCGATCTCTCGGTGCTTCTGGCCAATCTGCGCCAACGGGGTTCGGTGCGCCTGTTCGCGACCACCCTGCGCGGTGAGAACGGGCTGCAGACCCGGGTCGAGATGTCCGCTCGCGCGCTCGATGTCAGTGGACGGCATTACCTCGGCTTCAGCGTGCGCGATGTGGCAACGCGGGTCGAAGACCCGACAGCAGCCGATGGCCTCACCCGCAGTGCCAGCCAACTCACCGAGCTGGTCGGCCGCGTGCCGCTCAAGGAGATCGTCGGCGAGACCGCCGAACTCATCGAGAGACTCTGCATCGAGGCCGCACTCGAACTCACCCGGGACAACCGCGCCAGCGCCGCCGAGATGCTCGGCCTGTCCCGCCAGAGCCTGTACGTGAAACTTCGCCAGTACGGACTCGGCGACCTCGGTGAACGAACGGACCGCTGAGCATGGCCCAGGCGGCGGGGGCAGGCGCCGAGACACTCGATCCCGCGCAGACGCCCGCAACGGTGGCGACGCTGCTGCTCGTCGACATCGGTCAAGGCTCCCGGCTGTGGGGCTACTCGCGCTTCGTTCTCGGTCGCCACGGCATCGGACCGGTGGCCGGCCTGCGCTTCTCGAGGGTACTCGGCAGCGGTCATGAGGGTGGTTTCGGCCTGCGCCCGAGTGCGACCCGGCAGGGCCTGTTCTGCGTGTTCGAGGACGATGTGGCCGCACGCAGTTTCCTCGCCGGTCACGATCTGGTTCAACGCTACCGCGCGCACGCGCGGGAGTTCTTCTCGGTCCGGCTGCAAAGCTACTCGTGCCGCGGTTCCTGGGCCGGTGTGAGTCTGCCGCCGGTGACCAAACCGCCGCAGCAGGGCCCGATCGCCACGCTGACACGCGCCTCGATACGGCCGGCAAAGGCCGGCGCCTTCTGGCGCAAGGCGCCCCCCGCGCAGGCTGATCTCGAACACGCTGAAGGGTGCCTTTTGGCGGCGGGTCTCGGCGAGGCCCCGTTGCTGCGGCAGGCGACCTTCAGCATCTGGCGCGGCGTCGATGACATGGACCGCTACGCCCGTGGCGGCGCGCATCTCGAGGCGATCAAGGCGGCCCAGCGCCACGGTTTCTTCTCCGAGTCGATGTTCGTCCGCTTCGTGCCGCTGGATATGCACGGCACCTACAAGGGTCGGGCCTACGGATGAGATCGGGGCGCGGATGACGCGCAGGAGCATGGATCACCGGGTGGTGGTGGTCGGCGGCGGCGTCGGTGGCCTGGCTGCAGCCGCCGATCTGGCGCGGCAGGGACTCGACGTGACGCTGCTGGAGCGCGCGGCGACGGTGGGCGGCAAGTTGCGGCAGGTCGCGGTGGCCGGACATCGGGTGGACGCTGGACCGACCGTGTTCACCATGCGGTGGGTCTTCGAGGGCCTGTTCCACGACGCCGGCATGCGACTCGAGGACGAACTCGGTCTCGCGCCGGTGGAGGTGCTCGCCCGGCACGCCTGGGGCAGCGGTGGGCGCCTCGACCTGCATGCCGACCCGGAACGCTCGGCAGAGGCTATCGGCGACTTTGCCGGTGCCGCCGAGGCACGCCGTTACCGGGCCTTCTGTGCACTGGCGCGAGAGGTGTATGCCGCACTCGAGGGCCCCTACATCCGTTCCCAGCGCCCGTCCCTGGCCAGCATGATGCTCGATCTGGGATGGCACGGGTCGGCAGCACTGGCCCGGCTCGGCCTGTTCAGCGACCTGTGGAGCGCACTCGCGCGCCACTTCCGCGACCCCCGCCTGCAGCAGCTGTTCGGTCGCTATGCCACCTACTGCGGTTCCTCGCCCTTTGCGGCGCCGTCGACCCTGATGCTGGTCGCTCACGTCGAGACGCAGGGCGTATGGACGGTCCGCGGCGGCATGGTCGAGATCGGACGGTCGCTGGCGCGGCTGGCCGAACGCGCCGGTGCCCGCATCCGCACCTCGAGCCATGTCGACCGCATCGAACTGCGGCAGGGTCGGGTATGCGGCGTACGTCTGGAGGGCGGCGAGACCCTGCCCGCCGAATCGGTGGTGTTCAATGGCGACAGCCAGGCTCTGGCGTGCGGACTGCTGGGAGATGGCGTGCGAGCTGCGGTCGAGCGCATCGACCCGCCGCAGCGTTCCCTCTCGGCGATGACCTGGTGCCTGCACGCCGAAGCCAGCGGCTTTCCGCTGGTGCACCACAACGTCTTCTTCGATGACGACTACCGGCGCGAGTTCAGCGACATCTTCGGCCGCGGGCGTTTGCCGGACAAGGCCACCGTCTACCTGTGCGCGCAGGACCGCAATGACGACACACCGCCGGATGGGGCGGAACGACTGCTGGCGCTGGTCAATGCCCCTGCCATGGGCGACCTGCGCGATCTGGACCCGGAGGAGATCGAGACATGCCACGCCAACGCCCTGCAACTGATGCGCCGCTGCGGCCTGCGACTGGAGTGCGATCCGTCGCGGTCGATACTGACCGGGCCGCAAGAGTTCGAGCGCCTGTTCCCGGCGACCGGGGGCGCGCTCTACGGGGAGGCCTGTCACAGCTGGATGGCCTCGTTCCGGCGACCGGCAGCATCGACGCGGATCCCGGGCCTCTATCTGGCGGGGGGGAGCGTACACCCGGGGCCGGGGGTACCGATGGCCACCCTGTCCGGCCGGCTGGCGGCCGCGACGCTGATGGCTCACCTCGCTTCGACCAGCCGGTCGAAGCGGGTGCGTATCTCTGGTGGTACGTCGATGCCCTGAGCGACTGCGGACAGTACGGCCTCACCGTCATCGCCTTTGTCGGCAGCGTCTTCTCCTCCTACTACCACTGGGCGCTTCAGCGTGGGCGCGGCGACCCGGAGAACCACTGCTGCATCAATGTCTGTCTGTACGGCCCCGGCGTGCGTCGCTGGACCATGACCGAGCGCTCGCGTGCGAGCGTGGAGCGGTCCGTCCGGCGGTTCGCTGTCGGGCCGAGTGCCATGAGCTGGGACGGTGATGCACTCGTCATCGACATCGAAGAGTGGTCGAACCCACTGCCGCGCCGGGTGCGGGGCCGTGTACGAGTCCACCCGCGCACGCTCTCCTCGCGCATCTGGGCGCTCGACGACGGCAGCCGCCACCACTGGGGGCCACTCGCACCCTCGGCACGGGTCGAGGTGGACCTCAGCCACCCCGATCTGCATTGGCAAGGCGCCGGCTACTTCGACTCCAACGAGGGCAGCGAGCCGATCGCCGCGCCTTTCGCCAGCTGGGACTGGTCGCGCTCGGTGATGCGCGATGGCGGCACGGCAGTGCTCTACGACGTCCGCCAGAAGCGCGGCACGGACCGCTTGCTCGCGCTGCGCTTCAAGAGCGACGGCACAGTGGACGAGTTCGCCGCGGGCCCTCGGCACGCACTCCCGAGCACCCTCTGGCGGGTGCCGAGACAGATGCGCAGCAACGATGCGCCGCGGCTGCTCGAGACCCTCGAGGACACTCCGTTCTACCAGCGCGCGATCCTCCAAGCGACCCTCGCGGGAGAACGGGCACTCACCTTCCACGAGAGTCTGGATGTCTCGCGCCTGGAGCGCCTCTCGACCCGTCTCATGCTGCCCTGGCGGATGCCCAGGGTGCGGTAAGGCGCGGTTGGAGGTGGGCGGGGCTTCCACCGGGACGCGGGTGGTAGTGGCAGGCGGGGCTTCCACCGGGACGCGGGGGGTAGTGGCGGGCGGGGCTTCCATCGGGACGCGTTTTTCCGGGACAAGCCCGGAACAAAACGCTTTCCCGATGCGCCCCGCCAGCGACGCTCAGTGGGAGTGGCCGGGCGGGCCTTCCATCGGGACACGTTTCTCGGGCCAAGCCCTGCGAAACGCTTTCCCGATGCGCCCCGCCAGCAATGGTCAGCGGAGCACCAAGACCCTCCGCCGGCGGCCCCCGTCGGGTTTCCTTTTCGAAGCGACCTCCGAGCGCAAGCGAGCGGGAGCCCAACAAAAGCTGTGAACCAGGTCAAGTGAAACCCGAGGTAGTGGGCCGCCCGCCACGGGTTCTCGCAGACCGCCCACCACTCAGGCCAGATGGCCGTCCGCCAGCACCAATCGCCGGCCCGCCTGCGCGGCAAGACCCTCGTCGTGGGTGACGATGACGAAGGCGGTGTCGCGGGCGGCTGCGAGCTCGAGCATGAGTCCGAAGACCTGAGCCGCGGTGGCACGGTCGAGGTTGCCGGTGGGTTCATCGGCGAGCACGCAGCGCGGTTGCGTGACCAGCGCGCGGACCACCGCGGCGCGCTGACGCTCGCCTCCGGAGAGCTCGCCGGGACGATGGTCGAGGCGTGCACCGAGCCCGACCCGCCGCAGCCACTCCGCGGACTCGTCCAGCGCGGTCTGGCGATCGATGCGCCGCAGCAACAGTGGCATGGCAACGTTCTCGCGGGCGGTGAACTCCGGCAGCAGATGGTGGAACTGGTAGACGAAGCCGAGGTGACGGTTGCGCATGGCACAGCGCTCGGCTTCGGACAGCGCCGCAACGTCCCTGCCCTGCCAGAAGACGCGGCCGGCGGTCGGCGGCTCGAGTCCGCCGAGCAAGTGCAGCAGCGTACTCTTGCCGACACCCGAGGCGCCGACGATGGCGATGCGCTCACCGGCGTCGACCGCGAGGTCGATGCCCTCGAGCACACCGGTGGCTGTGGCACCGCTGCCGAAGCGCTTGACCAGCCCCTCGCCGGCCAGCACCGGCACCGCCGTTGCGGCTTGCGGCACCACCTCACTCATAGCGCAGGGCCTCTGCCGGCTGCGTCGCGGCGGCCCGCGAGCTTGGGTAGAGCGTGGCCAGCAGTGACAGCAGCAGCGACATGCCGGCCACCCGCAGCATGTCCTCGAGGTGCGGGTCGGAGGGCAGCTCGCTGATGTAGTAGACGCCGCTGGCGAGGAACTTGAAGCCGAGCGCGCTCTCGATGGCAGGCAGGATGGTGTCGATGTTGTAGGCCACAAGCGCGCCGAAGCCGACGCCCAGCAGTGTGCCGATCAGACCGGTGACGCAGCCCTGCACCAGGAACACGCTGCGGATGCTCGCCGGGGTGGCCCCCAAGGTGCGCAGGATGGCGATGTCGGCGCGCTTCTCGTTGACCGCCATCACCAGTGAACTGACCAGGTTGAAGGCGGCCACCGCGATGATCAGCGTGAGGATGATGAACATCATGCGCTTCTCGGTCTGCACCGCAGCGAACCAGTTGCGATTCTGCGATGGCCAGTCGACCGGGTAGACGTCGGGTGGCAGCCGCGCCGCGAGATCCTGCGCCACCTCGGTGGCGCGATGCAGGTCTCTCAGCTGCAGGCGTACGCCACTCACCTCTTCGCCCATGCGGTACAGCAGTTGCGCGTCGCGCAGATGGATCAGGGCCAAGCCACCGTCGAACTCGGCGTGGCCCATCGAAAAGATGCCGGTCACGGTGAACTGCTTCAGGCGCGGGATCATGCCGGCTGCGGTGACCTGCCCCTGCGGGATGATGAGTGTGACCTTGTCGCCGATGCCAACGCCGAGACCGCGTGCCAGTTCGTTGCCGAGCACGACGTGGAAGGCGTCCGGGCCAAGTGTCTGCAACGTGCCGGCCCGCATGTTCGCGGCGATGCCGGAGACTGCCGACTCGGCTGCCGGCAGCACACCGCGCACCGCTGCACCCTGCACCGCACTACCGCGGCTGAGCAGCGCCTGCCCGGCGACGAATGGCGCGCTGGCACGCACCTCGGGGTGCTGGCGGGCGACCCGCTCGACGCCCTGCCAGTCGGGCAGACGATTGTCCGGACCGACCAACTCGATGTGCGCGAGCACACCCAGCATACGGTCGCGCACCTCCTTCTGGAAACCATTCATCACCGACAGCACGATGATCAGCGCCGCCACGCCGAGCGCGATGCCGAGCATGGACACACCGGAGATGAAGGAGACGAAGCCCGAGCGACCGCGCGACCGGGTGTAGCGGTAGGCGATGAAGAGTTCCACGGGCAGTCGCATGGCGGGTGCCATGCTACACGGCGCCGGCAATGGCGGGCCGCTGTGGACCCAAGGACTACACTGCGGCCTATGCCACCCCCGGTCCACCCCGAGCGCCAGACCACCATCGATCTGCTGGTCGCCACCCCAGACCCCGCGCGTCTTCTGCAGGACTGGCCGCAACTGGGGCAGCAGTTGGCAGTGGCCGACCATCGACGCGAGGACTTCCTCGCCGTGGAGGACTGGCTGCTCGACGCACACGCAGTGCCCGCCGAGGCCGAACCGGCGCTGGCCGCGTCCAGTCTGGGCCTGGTGGGTCGTGGGCACGGCTGGCTGCGCGTCGATGCACTGTCACTGGTGGTCAGCCGCGACCGCCTGCTCGCACTGCCGCAGCAGGCAGCGGACATGGTCGACGCGGCCGCACTGATCGATGCCCTGCTGCCACAGATGCCGCGCGTCGGCACAGCGCACGCCGCCGGTGCTCAGCGCCTGATCGACCTCGACGCCCCAGCCGACGCCCGCTTTGCGCCGGCCTGGCGCACCGCCGCACGACCGCTCGACGAGCACCTGCCACAGGGTCCGCATGGCGGGGTCTGGCGACGCTGGCTGACGGAGGCGCAGATGCTGCTGCATGAGCATCCGCGCAATGCCGAGCGCGAAGCGCGAGGCCTGCGCCCACTCAATGCGCTGTGGCTGTCGGGCGGCGCCGCCACCGCGCCAGCGACACGCGACCGTGGAGTCCGGGTGTCCGGGCAAAACGCGGTCGCATCTGCCCTGCCGGTGGTGAGCCGAGCGCATCGAGGCGAGGCAGCAGGGCGGCACGGCAAGACCACCCGCAGTCGGGACACCGACCCGTCAGGCCTCACCATCGTCTGGCTTCATCAACCGGGGCATCCGCCACCAGCGCTGGCAGCACGCGCGCTGTCGCGCGGCAAGCTGGATCTGCGCATCCTCGAACCCTCCGGACAACAGTGCTACACCCGCCGCCGGTGGCACGCTCTGCGGATGTGGCGCAGACCGCTGAGCGCGCTCGGCACCGGCCATCCCTGAGCCCGGGCCGACCCAACCGACCGCCGCCGACCAAGGACACGCAGCCCGCATGAACCCCACCACCCGCCGTGAAGCCATGCAGCGTCTCGCCGCCATCATGCCGGCGCCGACCACCGAACTCGAGTACGGGTCGGTGTTCGAGTTGCTGGTGGCGGTGATCCTCTCGGCGCAGGCCACCGACACCAGCGTCAACGCTGCCACCCGCAGGCTCTACCCGGTGGCCCGTACGCCGGCGACCCTCTTGGCGCTGGGTGTCGAAGGACTCATCCCCTACATCCAGACCATCGGTCTTTATCGCAGCAAGGCGAAGAACGTCATCGAGACCTGCCGCCTGCTGCTTGAGCAGCACGGCGGCGAGGTGCCACGCGACCGTGAGTCCTTGCAAGCCTTGCCGGGAGTCGGCCGCAAGACCGCGAACGTGGTGCTCAACACCGCCTTCGGTGAACCGACCATCGCCGTCGATACGCACGTCTTCCGTGTCGCCAACCGCACTGGCCTGGGCAAGGGCCGGACACCGTTGGCGGTCGAACTCGCGCTGCTGAAGAACATCCCGGACCACTACAAGTTCGATGCGCACCACTGGCTGATCCTGCACGGACGCTACACCTGCCAGGCACGCAAGCCGAAGTGCTTCGAGTGCGTGATCTCGGACCTCTGCGACTACCGGCACAAGACCTCGCCACCGGGAGAGGCCGGCAGCCGTGCCGCGCCGGCGCGTGGGGCGAAGACACGCAAAGGGTCGGGCAGGGCCAAACCTTTGCCGACGAGCAAGGTCTGAGCAGCCATGTTCCAGCCTTCGCGCGACGATGTGCGCAACTTCATGTTCGAAACCTGGCGCAAATACCGGGCCGGGAGTGGTCTGCACGGCGCCGAGACCACGCTGCTGCCGATCCTCCTCGAGCACCCTGAGTACCACCCGCTGCTGGAGGACCCGGGAACCAGCGCCGAGCGTACCTGGCAACCGGAGGATGGCGAGACCAACCCCTTCCTGCACCTGTCGTTCCACCTTGCCCTGGCCGAGCAACTCGCCATCGACCAACCACCGGGCATCCGCGCCGCGTGGACGGCGGTCGCCGAGCGGCTCGGCGACCCTCATGAGGCGAGCCACCGGGTACTCGACTGCCTGCTTGAACAACTCTGGTCGACCCAGCGCCACGGTACGCCGTTCGATGTCGCAGCCTACCTGGAAGCCGTACGTCGACTGGTCTGACGCGCCCACACCCCACCCGAGGAGACCCATGACCGACCGCCTGACCTGCATCACCACCCGCACCGGCGACAGCGGCGAGACCGGCCTGGCCGATGGCAGTCGCGTCGCCAAGACCGATCCGCGCATCCACGCACTGGGTGATGTCGACGAACTCAACAGCCAGATCGGCGTGGTGCTTCTCCATGAGCTGCCGGAGGACATCCGCCGCCTGCTGGCACAGGTGCAGAACGACCTGTTCGATCTCGGCAGCGAGCTCGCCATCCCCGGTTCGAACCTGCTCAGGCCGGAACACGTGGCCCGTCTCGACTCCGCCATCGCCGCCTACAACGCCCTGCTGCCACCACTGCGCGAGTTCGTGCTGCCCGGAGGAGATCCGGCAGCGGCGCACGCGCACGTCGCGCGCACCGTGTGCCGGCGCGCGGAACGCTCGCTGGTGGCTCTGCATCAGGCGAGCATCGTCGGCGACCCGCCACGCCTGTACCTCAATCGGCTCTCCGACCTGCTGTTCATCCTCAGCCGCTGCCTGAACCAGATGGCCGGAGTGGCAGACGTCACCTGGCAGCCGGCGATCCGCGGCCCGGCTTGAGGTCTGAGTGTGCCGGCTTCCGCACACGCCGAGCTCTGGACATCCCTTGGATGGAGTGTAGACTCGGCGGTCGTATCTGTCCCTGTTCCGTGAGGTGAGCTCATGCGTGTCGAGTTCAGCGGTACCGATCCAAGCGTGACCAACCGGTCCTTCGGTCCGTCCACGCCGCCGGCCCTGTCGCCCCTCGATGAGGAACGCAGACGTCAGCAGGCGGGAACGACGGACGTCGCGGATAGACCCGGCGCGACCATCGAGAGCACCCGCGTCACCCTCTCGTCCCAGGGTCTCGCACTGAGTACGCGGGGTGAGGACGATACAAGGCAAGGGTCGCCGACGGCCACCGAGGCCGCTTCGACACGGTCGCCTGTGTCTGAGGATACGTCCTCGGCCACGCGCGCCAACGCCAACGAGACCACCCCAGCCAGGGGCCCCGACAATCAGCCTGTGAGCGCGTCGGTGCGCGCCGCTCAGGAACGGTTGGCGGCGTCTGGCATTCGCGCCTCCGACCGCTGACGGCGCTGACCTACCAGGTCAGCGTACCGCCAGTCTGGTACTCGGTGACCCGCGTCTCGAAGAAGTTCTTCTCCTTCTTCAGGTCGATCATCTCGCTCATCCACGGGAACGGGTTCTCGGCACCGGCAAACAGCTCGTCGAGGCCGATCTGGCGGCAACGGCGGTTGCAGATGAAGCGCAGGTACTCCTTGAACATCGGCGCATTGAGTCCGAGCACGCCTCGCGGCATGGTCGCCTCGGCGTAGGCGTACTCGAGGTCGACCGCCTTGCGGAACAGGCCGACCAGCTCCTGACGGAACTCGGGGGTCCACAGGTGCGGGTTCTCGAGCTTGATGGTGTTGATCAGGTCGACACCGAAATTGCAGTGCATCGACTCGTCTCGCAGGATGTACTGGTACTGCTCGGCAGCGCCCGTCATCTTGTTCTGACGGCCCAGCGCAAGGATCTGCACGAAGCCGACGTAAAAGAAGATGCCCTCCATGATGCAGGCGAAGACGATCAGGCTCTTCAGCAGCTGTTGGTCGGCCTCCGGCGTGCCGGTGCGGAACTCGGGGTTGGTCAGCGTCTCGATGAAGGGGATGAGGAACTCGTCCTTGTCGCGGATGCTGGCGACCTCGTGATAGGCGTTGAAGATCTCGCCCTCGTCCAGGCCCAGGCTTTCCACGATGTACTGGTAGGCGTGGGTATGGATGGCCTCTTCAAACGCCTGGCGCAGCAGGTACTGGCGGCACTCCGGCGCGCTGATGTGGCGGTAGGTGCCGAGCACGATGTTGTTCGCCGCCAGCGAATCGGCAGTGACGAAGAAGCCGAGGTTGCGCTTGACGATCAGGCGCTCGTCCTCGGTCAGGCCGTTCGGGTCCTTCCACAGGGCGATGTCGCGCGACATCTGCACCTCCTGCGGCATCCAGTGGTTGGCGCAACCGGCCAGGTACTTCTCCCACGCCCACTTGTACTTGAACGGCACCAGCTGGTTGACGTCGGTGCTGCCGTTGATGACCCGCTTGTCGGCGGCGTTGACGCGACGCGCGGCCTCTGACTCGGCATCGGCGGGTGCCGTGCCCAGGTCGCTGCGGGTAGGCGTGGCACCGGCGAACGGGTCGTCGGCGAGTTGCCGGTCGGCCAGCAGCGGCTGCGCCGCGAGCGCGTGCCGGGACGGCGAGGTCGCCGGGATATCGTCTTCGAAACTCAGCATTCGGGTGTCTCCGTGTCTGCCATGCGGCACCGCCTTACTGGCAGGCCTCGCATTCGGGGTTGTCGATCGAGCAGAACTTGGCCGCAGCCTCCGCTGCCGCAGCCTCGCCACCGGCCACCGGCACGGCGTTGAGTTCGCCGCCGCGGCCGGTCGACTTCTCGGCGCTGGTGGCGCCCATGGTGCGCAGGTAGTAGGTGGTCTTGAGACCGCGCAGCCAAGCCAGCTTGTAGGTCTCGTCGAGCTTCTTGCCGGACGGTTCGGCGACGTAGAGGTTGAGGCTCTGCGCCTGGTCGATCCACTTCTGGCGCCGCGCGGCAGCCTCGACCAGCCACGACGGATCGACCTCGAAGCTGGTGGCGTAGAGCGCGCGCAGGTCGGCCGGGATGCGGTCGATGCGGGCCAGCGAGCCGTCGAAGTACTTGAGATCGGCGACCATCACCTCGTCCCACAGGCCGCGCGCCTTGAGGTCATTGACCAGTTGGTCGTTGACCACCGTGAACTCGCCGGACAGGTTGCTCTTGACGTAGAGGTTCTTGTAGTTGGGCTCGATGCTGGCCGAGACGCCGACGATGTTGGAGATGGTGGCGGTCGGCGCGATGGCGACGCAGTTGCTGTTGCGCATGCCGTGCTGCCGGATGCGCTGGCGCAGGGCGTCCCAGTCGAGCGTCGCCGAGGCGTCCACCTCGACGTAGCCGCCGCGCTCCTCGGCCAGCAGCCGCAGCGAATCCTGCGGCAGGATACCGCGGTCCCACAGGCTGCCGTGGAAGCTGGAGTAGCGGCCACGCTCCTCGGCCAGCTCGGTGCTGGCCCAGTAGGCGTGGTAGCACACCGCCTCCATGCTGCGGTCGGCGAAGTCGACCGCATCCTGGCTGGCGTAGGGCACGCGCATCCGGTGCAGGCAGTCCTGGAAGCCCATGATGCCGAGGCCCACCGGGCGGTGGCGCAGATTGGAGTCGCGCGCCTTCTTGACCGCGTAGTAGTTGATGTCGATGACGTTGTCGAGCATGCGCATCGCCACCTGCACGGTGCGGTGCACCTTCTCGGTGTCGAGCGCCCAGACCCCGTCGGCGCCCTGCGCCATGTGGTTGGCGAGGTTGACAGAGCCGAGGTTGCAGACCGCGATCTCGCCGCCGTTGGTGTTGAGCGTGATCTCGGTGCACAGGTTGGACGAGTGCACCACGCCGGCGTGCTGCTGCGGGCTGCGGATGTTGGAGGGGTCCTTGAAGGTGATCCACGGGTGGCCGGTCTCGAACAGCATGGTCAGCATCTTGCGCCACAGGGTCTGTGCCGGGACCTTGCGGAACAGCTTGAGCTCGCCGCGGGCGGCCTTTTCCTCGTAGCCGGTATAGGCCTTCTCGAAGGCCTTGCCATAGAGGTCGTGCAGGTCGGGGCAATCGGAGGGCGAGAACAGCGTCCACTCGCCACCCTCGATGACGCGCTTCATGAACAGGTCGGGGATCCAGTTGGCGGTGTTCATGTCGTGCGTGCGGCGGCGGTCGTCGCCGGTGTTCTTGCGCAACTCGAGGAACTCCTCGACGTCGAGGTGCCAGGTCTCGAGGTAGGCGCACACCGCGCCCTTGCGCTTGCCGCCCTGGTTGACGGCGACCGCGGTGTCGTTGACCACCTTGAGGAAGGGCACCACGCCCTGGCTCTTGCCGTTGGTGCCCTTGATGTAGGAGCCGAGCGCGCGCACGTTGGTCCAGTCATTGCCCAGACCGCCGGCGAACTTGGACAGCAGCGCGTTCTCCTTGATCGCCTCGTAGATGCCGTCGAGGTCGTCGGCCACAGTGGTGAGGTAGCAGCTCGAAAGCTGGCTGCGCAGCGCGCCGGCGTTGAACAGGGTCGGCGTCGAGGACATGAAGTCGAAGGTCGAGAGCACGTTGTAGAACTCGATGGCGCGCGCCTCGCGGTCGATCTCCTGCAGCGCCAGACCCATCGCCACGCGCATGAAGAAGGCTTGCGGCAGTTCGATGCGGTGGCCATCGCTGTGCAGGAAGTAGCGGTCATAGAGCGTCTGCAGGCCGAGATACTGGAACTGCAGGTCGCGGTCGGCCTGCAGCGCCTGACCCAGACGAGCGAGGTCGTACTGGCCCATCCTCGGGTCGAGCAACTCCGCCTCGATGCCGCGCTGGATGAAGCCCGGGAAGTACTCGGCGTAGCGCTTGTGCATGTCGGCCTGGGTGGCGGACTGGCCAAGGATCTCCTTGCGGATCTGGTCGAGCAGCAGACGCGCCGTGACCTGGCTGTAGGCCGGGTCCTGCTCGATCAGGGTGCGCGCCGCCAGCACCAGCGACTTGGCCACCTCCTCGGCGGGGATGCCGTCGTAGAGGTCGCGCAGCGCAGCCTTGAGGATGGCCTGCGGGTCGACCTGGTCGCCGAGGCCCGCGCAGGAGGCGCGGACCAGCGCCTCGAGCCGCTCGAGGTCGAGCGGGCGCCGCGCGCCGTTCTCGGTGACCTGCAGACCGGACTGCCCCACCCGCGCCGGCTCGGCGACCTGCTGTGCCCGCTCGCGGGCGCGCTCCTCGCGGTACAGCACATAGGCGCGGGCGACGTGGTGCTCACCGCCGCGCATCATCGACAGCTCGACCTGGTCCTGGATGTCCTCGATGTGGATCGCGCCGCCCTCGGGCTTGCGCCGCATCAGCGCCGCCACCACCTGGCCAGTGAGTTCGGCGACGCGCTCGCGCACCCGCGCCGAGGCCGCGCCCTGCGCACCGTCAACGGCGATGAAGGCCTTGGTCATGGCGACAGCGATCTTCGATGGTTCGAACGGCACCACCGCCCCGTTGCGGCGGATGACCTTGTAGTCGGCGAAGCGCGGGTCGGCCGCGACATCTGTCTGCGGCGACGGATAGGCCGGGCGCAGGTCGTTCGCCGGAACGGCTTCGGTGCTGGTCGTCTGCATGTCGGGTCCCCCTGTGGTAGCGCTGTTCTGGCCTTGGCCGGCGCGACTCTGAGCCTGCGCGGGCGGCGGCCCGGACCCCGGAAAACACTACATCTTGTGTCCGGAGGGCAGCCTCGCCACCAATGCTAGGGTTTCGCCGTCCGCGGCGCAAGCCTTTTTTCGCGCCTCGCCGGGTGCTTCCTGTGGCCTTCCTGTGGGCTGCCTGTGCAGCGGTCCGCCGCCACTTCCCGGAGCGTCGCAACAGCATCGCCAACCAGGCCAGCCGACTCCGGGTGTGCGCTGCAGCACGGCCGGCGACAGGGCCCGCCCGGCCGGCGCATCGGCAGGACGCCTCAGATCAGGTGACCGATGGCGTTCAGACGCGACCAGTCGAAGTGCGGACCGGGGTCGCTCTTGCGGCCCGGCGCGATGTCGCTGTGGCCCGCCGCGCCCAGCAAGGGCAGCGCCGCCACCAGTTGCGCCGCGAGACGCTGCAGCGCGACGTATTGCTCGTCGGTGAAGGGCTGCTCGTCGCTGCCCTCCAGCTCGATGCCGACCGAGAAGTCGTTGCAGCGTTCGCGCCCCCGCCAGACCGAGGCGCCGGCGTGCCAGGCACGGTCGAGCAGCGACACGCACTGGGTGACGCGGCCGTCCCGCTCGACCACGAAGTGCGCCGACACGCGCAAGCCCTCGAGGGTGCGGTAGAACGGATGGCCCGCCGGGTCGAGGCGGTTGCCGAACAGGGCAAAGACATCGCCGCTGCCGAACTCGCCGGGCGGCAGGCTGATGTTGTGGATGACCAGCAGGTCGATGGCGACCGCCGGCCGGGGGTCGCAGTTGGGTGATGGCTCGTGGCGGACGCCCAGCAACCACCCGGCGCGGTCGAAGGCCATGGCGGGCGAACGGCGTCGGGCTCAGCCGGCGCCGGACCGCGCCTCAGTAGCCCGATGCGGCACGATGTTCCTCGCAGCAGAAGGTGTGACTGCCGGCGTACACGGCGGTCGACTGGGGAACATGGGTGTCGCAGTACTCACAGCGCACCATCGCCTCCCCGGCTGCCGCGCTGCCAGCACCGCGCCCGGTCTCCGCAGAGGAGCCCCGCTCGCGCCGGTCATCCGGCAGCCGCCTGCCGCGTGCGAACCACCACAGGCCGCCGCCGACCAGCGCCAGGAGCAGCAGGAGTTTGAACATGGCAGGCTCCCCGTGGACAGGTGCTGCGGCTTCGAAGCGAGGATTGGTCGGGGTGAGAGGATTCGAACCTCCGACTCCTGCGTCCCGAACGCAGTACTCTACCAGGCTGAGCTACACCCCGATGGAACCGGAATCCGACCACATCTGCCGCCGTGGGACTCAGTGGTCCCGGTCGGCTGCAAAGACCGTCAAGGATAGCAGAACGTCCCGGTCGGGTGAAGGCTCGAGCACCTGCAGGGCGTCGCGCGCGCAGCCGAGTTCGGCCTCGGCGACGCCGCGCGCGTACTCCAGCGCTCCGCTGCGGCGGATGGCGGCGAGCACCGCCTCGATATCGGCACAACCGCCCTGCTCGATGGCGCCGCGCACCAGCGCTGCCTCGGCGGCGTCGCCGTTGCGGATGGCGTGGATCAAAGGCAGCGTCGGCTTGCCCTCGGCCAGGTCGTCGCCGACGTTCTTGCCGGTGCTGGCCGGGTCGCCGGAGTAATCGAGGATGTCGTCGACCAGCTGGAAGGCGGTGCCGAGGTGCATGCCGTAGGCCGCCATCGCCGCCTCACGCGCCGCCCCCGCGGCGCCGAGCACCGCACCCAGCCGCGTCGAGGCCTCGAACAGCTTGGCGGTCTTGTAGCGGATGACCTGCAGGTACGCAGCCTCGTCGATGTCGGGGTCGTTGCAGTTCATCAGTTGCAGCACCTCGCCCTCGGCGATGGTGTTGGTGGCGTCGGCCAGCACATCCATGACGCGCATGCTGCCGATGGCGACCATCATCTGGAAGGCGCGGCTGTACAGAAAGTCTCCGACCAGCACCGCCGGCGCGTTGCCGAAGGCAGCGTTGGCGGTGTCGCGCCCACGCCGCAGCGCCGACTCGTCGACCACGTCGTCGTGCAGCAGGGTCGCGGTGTGGATGAACTCGATGATCGCCGCGAGCTGATGGACACGCGCATCGGAGATGCCGTGGGCGCGGCTGGACAGCACCACCAGCGCCGGACGCAGGCGCTTGCCGCCGGCCGAGATGATGTAGTCGGCGACCTGCCTCACCAGCGCCACCTCCGAGTGCAGGTGCTCGCGGATGACGCGATCGATGGCCGCCATGTCGGCGGCCAGGTGCTGCTGGATGAGGGGAAGTGCCACGCCGTGTCCTGCCGATCCCGGGCCGTGCGGAAGGCGCCGAGTCTAGCAGGGTGTAACCGGGCGCTGCCGCGCAGCCACAGCGTGCGGGGCGGGCGGTGGCGGGCGCGATGGCAGGCACCCGCCCGACGGCAGGGCGGCTTTACGAAACCGGACGGTGCTTGATATGATTGCGAGTTCGCCGTGGTCGCAAGACTCGGATCCGCAAAACACGGGGCAGAGAGCATGTATGCAGTGATCAGGACAGGTGGCAAGCAGTACCGCGTCGAGCCGGGCGCACGGCTGCGCGTCGAGACGCTCGAGGCCGAGGCCGGCAGCGCGGTGTCGCTCGACCAGGTGCTGATGATCGCCGACGGCGAGCAGGTCAGCGTCGGCACCCCGCTGCTGACCGGCGCCTCGGTCAAGGCCACGGTGGTGGCGCATGGTCGCGGCGAGAAGATCCGCATCTTCAAGATGCGTCGCCGCAAGCATTACCAGAAGCGCATGGGTCACCGCCAGAACTACACCGAGCTGCGCATCGACAGCATCTCGGCCCGTTAAGGAGACACGACGATGGCACACAAGAAGGCAGGCGGCAGCTCACGCAACGGCCGCGACTCCGAGAGCAAGCGTCTGGGCGTCAAGGTCTACGGCGGACAGGCGGTGATCCCCGGCAACATCATCGTGCGCCAGCGTGGTACCGAGTTCCATCCGGGCGAGAACGTCGGCATCGGCAAGGACCACACCCTGTTCGCGCTGAGCGAAGGCCGCGTCGCCTTCACCGTCAAGGGCGAGAAGAAGCGCCGTACGGTGAGCGTGGTCCCGGCCTGACGCACCCCCCGCAACGGCACCAGAGCCCTATCGTGCCGGTAGGGCTTTTTTGTTGGTGCTCCCGGAAGCCTGCCGGGACCTGACCCGGAGCCCCCGCCCGCCGCAGCCGACCATGAAGTTCATCGACGAAGCCATCATCGAGGTGCGTGCCGGCGACGGCGGCAACGGCTCGGCCAGCTTCCGGCGCGAGAAGTTCCTGCCCAAGGGCGGGCCCGACGGTGGTGACGGCGGTCGCGGCGGGTCGGTCTATGGCGTCGCCGACGTCAACCTCAACACCCTGGTCGACTACCGCTACAAGCGGAGCTTCCGTGCCGCACGCGGCGAGAACGGACGCGGTGCCGACTGCTACGGCAAGGGCGGCGACGACATCGAACTGCGCTTCCCGCCGGGCACCCTGATCGCCGACGCCGACAGCGGCGAGTTGCTGTGCGACCTCGCCACACCGGGCGAAAGGGTACTGCTGGCGCGAGGCGGTCAGGGCGGGCTCGGCAACCTGCACTTCAAGTCGAGCGTCAACCGCGCACCCCGACTGGCCACCCCCGGCGAGGAGGGCGAACAGCGGCGTCTGCGTCTCGAGCTCAAGGTGCTGGCCGACGTCGGCCTGCTCGGCATGCCCAACGCCGGCAAGTCGACCCTCATCCGTGCGGTGAGCGCGGCACGGCCCAAGGTCGCCGACTACCCGTTCACCACACTGCACCCCAACCTCGGCGTGGTGCGGGAAGGCACCGACCGCAGCTTCGTCATCGCCGACATCCCCGGCCTGATCGAAGGTGCGGCCGAAGGCGCCGGCCTCGGCCACCAGTTCCTGCGCCATCTCGCACGCACCGGGCTGCTGCTGCACATCGTCGATGCCGCGCCGCTGGACGGCACCAGCGACCCGGTGGGGGAAGCGCGGGCACTGGTCCGCGAGCTTGGCCGCTACGACCCGGCGCTGGCCGAGAAGCCACGTTGGCTGGTGCTCAACAAGCTCGACCTGCTGGCCGAGGACCAGCGCGCCGCCGCCTGCGATCGGATCCGCAAGGCGCTGCGCTGGAAAGGCCCGCTGTTCGCCATCTCGGCGATCAGCGGCAGTGGCTGCGCCGAGCTGACGGCGGCGGTGATGCGGCACATCGAAGACCGGCGGGCGGCGGCGCACACAGCCGCGGCTGCCGCCAGGCGCGCCGACACGGCGTGGGACCCGACGCGCGACCCGCAGGAGGACGAGGCATGACCGCGGACCACAAGACATCCGCCCCGGCAGCGAGCGGCGATCACGGCGCGGCGGCGTGGCGGCGGCTGGTGGTCAAGGTCGGCTCCAGCCTGGTCACGGCCGACGGCCGCGGACTCGACGACGCCGCACTGGCCGACTGGGCGGCGCAGATCGCCGCGCAGGTGCGCGGCGGCCGGCAGGTGGTCCTGGTGTCGAGCGGTGCCATCGCCGAGGGCATGCAGCGGCTCGGCTGGGCACGACGACCGAGTGCCATCCACGACCTGCAGGCCGCCGCGGCAGTGGGCCAGATGGGCCTGGTACAGGCCTACGAGCGCTGCTTCGCCGGGCACGGGCTGATCGCCGCGCAGGTCCTTCTGACCCACGAGGACCTGGCCGACCGCCAGCGCTACCTCAACGCGCGCTCGACGCTGACCACCTTGCTCGAACTCGGCGTGGTACCGATCATCAACGAGAACGACACGGTGGCCACCGACGAGATCCGGCTCGGTGACAACGACACCCTCGGCGCGCTGGTCACCAACCTGATCGAGGCCGATCTGCTGATCATCCTCACCGACCAACCGGGCCTCTACACCGCAGACCCGCGACGCGACCCCGACGCACGTCTGGTGAGCGACGCGCAGGCCGGCGACCCGGCGCTGGAGGCGATGGCCGGCGGCGCCGGCAGTGGCATCGGTACCGGCGGCATGCTGACCAAGGTGCTGGCGGCGCGGCGCGCAGCACGCAGCGGCGCCGATACGGTGATCGCCAGTGGACGACAGGGCGGGGTGCTGGCACGCGTGCTGGCCGGCGAGGTGGTGGGCACTCGACTGCGCAGCGCCACCGCACCGATGGCGGCGCGCAAGCAATGGCTTGCCGACCATCTGCAGACGCGTGGTTCGCTGGTGCTCGACGACGGTGCCGCGCGGGCGCTGGCCGAGGGTGGCCGCAGCCTGCTGGCGGTGGGGGTGCGCGCGGCCGACGGCGAGTTCGGTCGCGGCGAGGTGGTCGATTGCCGCGATGGCAGTGGTCGGCTCATCGCCCGCGGTCTGGTCAACTACGGCGCCGCCGAGACACGTCGCATCATGGGCCAGTCAAGCGGCAGGATCGAGGCCGTGCTCGGCTACGTCAACGAGCCAGAACTCATCCACCGCGACAACCTGGTCCTGCTATAGGTCCTGCTGCAGGCCCACGCGCAGCGGTGCCACGAGGTACTCGCCACCTGTCTGCACCACGTGGTGACAGCGCACCTCCCGCTCGTCGGCCCAGATCGCTGGCGGGTAGCTCTCGCGGCAAGTCTGGTCGGCATACTCGCAGCGCGGGTGGAAGTGGCAGCCGCCGGGAGGGTGCGCTGGCGACGGCAGTTCGCCGGCGAGCACCACCCGCTCCGGCTGGCGCGCCGTATCGACGCGCGGGATGGCTGACAGCAGCGCGCGGGTGTAGGGGTGCTGCGGACGCTTGAGGACGCGCTTGGCCAGGCCCTGCTCGACGATGCGGCCGAGATACATCACAGCGACCTCATGCGCCAGATACTCGACCACCGAAAGGTTGTGCGAGATGAGCAGGTAGGCGACCCCGAGTTCGCTCTGCAGGTCCTTGAGCAGGTTGAGGATCTGCGCCTGCACCGAGACGTCGAGGGCGGAGGTCGGCTCATCGCAGACGATCAGCCGCGGCTCCACCGCGAGGGCGCGAGCGATGGCGATGCGCTGCCGCTGGCCGCCGCTGAACTCGTGCGGGAAACGCCAGCGGGCGGAGGACGGCAGACCGACCTGATCGAGCAAGCGGTCGACCCGCGCCAGGCGGTCTCCGGGGCCATGACCGACGTCGAGGGCGGCCATGCCCTCGATCAGGATGTCGGCCACCCGCATGCGTGGGTCGAGCGAGGCGTACGGGTCCTGGAACACGATCTGCACCAGATTGCGGCGCGAACGCAGCGCCTCGCCACTCAGGCCCGACCAGTCGCCCCCGGCAAAGCTCATCTCGCCGCCGGTGAGCCGATTGAGATGGACGATGGCCTTGCCGAGCGTGGTCTTGCCGCAGCCGGACTCGCCGACCAGTGCCACGGTGCGGCCTGCCGGGATGCTCAGCGTGACCCCGTCGACCGCCTTGACCGCACCCACCTCGCGCCGCAGCAGGCCGGCGCGGATCGGGAAGTGCACCTGGACATCCTGCACATGCAGCAGGGGCGGCTGTTCGGCGACACCCGGGGAAGTCGTGGTCGGCGGGTGCAGGACCTCCGGCAGTGCCGGCAGCTCGGCGGCATACGGACAGCGCACGCCATCGCGCGGGTCACCCTGCCACACCGGAGCGACGCTGCAACAGGCGTCCTGTACCCAGGCGCAGCGCGGCGCGAAGCGGCAACCGGCGAAGCCGCCCTCGAGCGGCGGCACCTGGCCGGGGATGGTGGCGAGCCGCTGGTTGGGGCCGGTGACCTCGGGCAGTGCATCGAGCAGCAGACGGGTGTAGGGGTGACGCGGTTGCCGCAGCACCTGAGCACAGGTACCGCTCTCCACCACCTGCCCGGCATACATCACCGCCACGTGATGCGCCATGTTGGCGACCACACCCAGGTCATGGGTGATGAGCAGCAGGGACATGCCGCGCTCCGCCTGCAGGCGCTTGAGCAGATCGAGCACCTGCGCCTGGATGGTCACATCGAGCGCCGTGGTCGGCTCGTCGGCAATCAGCAGCTCCGGTTCCCCGGCCAGCGCCATGGCGATCATCACCCGCTGCTTCATGCCGCCGGAGAGCTGGAACGGGTACTCGCCGACGCGGCGCTGCGGGTCGGCGATGCCGACCGACTGCAGCAGCTCGATGGCACGTACCGCGGCGGCGGCGGATGAGAGGCCGAGGTGGCCGGTGAGCACCTCGGCGATCTGGTCGCCGACCGTCATCACCGGGTTGAGCGACAGCATCGGCTCCTGGAAGATCATCGCCATACGCCGCCCGCGCAACTCGCGCATCAGCGCCTCGGGACGCTCGAGCAGGTCCTCGCCGTCGAGTCGCAGCGTACCGCCAGCGATGGCACCGACATCCGGCAGCAGACGCATCAGCGCCAGCGCCGTCATCGACTTGCCGCAGCCGGACTCGCCGAGCAGGGCGAAGGTCTCGCCACGGGCGATGTCGAAGTCGATGCCCGCGACCACCCGCAGCGCACGCCCGGCCAGGTGCAGGTCGACGGCGAGGTCGCGGACCTCGAGCAGCGGCGCGTTCATGCCACCCCCCGCACGCGGGTACGCGGATCGAGGGCATCACGCACGGCGTCGGCGAACAGGTTGGCTGCCAGCACGAGCGCGAACATGAAGACGAAGGCCGCCGCCAGCGCCCACCAGACCATCGGCTCGCGCGCCATCTCCAGCCGCGCCGAGTTGATCATGGTGCCGAAGCTGATCATCGAGGGATCGACACCGACCCCGACATAACTCAGCACCGCCTCCGCCAGCACCAGACCGGAGAAGTCCATGACCAAGGCGATGAGGACGATGTGCATGACGTTCGGCAGCACATGGCGGATGAGGATGCTCCAGCTCGACACACCGAAGGCCTGCGCCGCCTGCACGTACTCGAGTTCGCGCAGCTTGAGCGTCTCGCCGCGCAGCAGGCGGGCGAGGCCGGTCCAGCTGGTGATGCCGAGGATCAGGCAGAGGAACAGCAGACGGAAGTCGGCGCGTTCGGTGACGGTCTCGAACGACTCGGGGTGGGTGTCCATGTAGACCTGCGTCATCAGCACCGCGGCGGCGATCAGCAGCACGCCCGGGATGGAGTTGAGGGTGGTGTAGAGGTACTGGATGAGGTCATCGATCCAGCCACGGAAGTAGCCGGCGGCGATGCCCAGCACGACGCCGATGGGCAGCGTGACGAGAGTGGTCAGGGTGCCGATGACCAGCGCCGTACGGATGCTCTTGAGGATCTGGTAGAGCACATCCTGGCCGACCTTGTCGGTGCCGAGGACGTGGTACCCGCCCGCCAGCCAGGCCAACACCCCGCCCAGCATCGCGGTGCCGAGCAGGGTCCACGCCGCCCAGTGCACGGCGTCCTCGCCGTTGCCGGCGAGCCATGCACGTAGCCGACCCGCCGCCTGCAAGGGGCCGCACAGCAGCGCCAGCAGCAGCAGGGCCACAAAGCCGCAGGCGAGTCCGCTCAGGGCGCCACGCGCCACGCGCCAGCCGATGTCGTCGACCATCGCCTCGCCCTCATCGGCCAGGTGCGCGCCGCCATAGCGCAGGCGTGGGAAATCGCGTACGGCGCCACCCTCACCGCCTTCGATGGCGGTCTTGCTGAAGGCACGGGTGGCCATCGGCGCCGAGTAGGTGGTCTCGACCTGGCTGGGCAGCGGGTCGAGCAGCAGGTCGAGCACGCTGCGCAGCTCCACCGCGTAGCGGATCTCGCCGGACGCAGCCGGCTTGCCGCCCTCACCGCGAGCCGACTGCGCTGCCGGCACCTCCGGCAGCGCCGGACGGTAGTGCAGCGAATCGAGCAGGCCGACGCCGGCGAATACCACCAACAGCGTCGCCGAGACCATACCGGCACGCGACAGTGCGACCTTGCGCCAGGGCGCGGCGAGGTGTTCGTGGCGGCGGATGTGCCAAGCCAGCAACAGCAGCGCCAGCAGCAGCCCGAACAGCAGCAGGTCGGTCCACAGCAGTGCCGGCTTGAAGGCATGAAGGTCCATCATTCCAGCCTCACCCGCGGGTCGGCCCAGGTGTAGGAGATGTCGGTCAGCACCAGACCGAAGATGTAGAGCACCGAACCGAGGAAGACCATCGACCGCACCACGGCGAAGTCCTGATGGTTGATGGCATCGATGGTGTAGCTGCCGAGTCCGGGGATGCCGAAGAAGCTCTCGGTGAGCAGGCTGCCCATGAACAGCAGCGGGATGGCGGCCACCGAGGCGGTGAGGATGGGGATCAGGCCATTGCGCAGGACGTGGCGGAACAGCACCTGCAACTCGGACAGACCCTTGGCGCGGGCGGTGCGTACGTACTCGCGGTTGATCTCCTCGAGGAACAGCGTGCGATACCAGCGCGCACCGGCACCGATGCCGCTGACGATACCGATCAGCACCGGCAGCAGCAGGAAGCGCAAGGCATCGATCCCGCCGGAGTAACCCGAGATCGGCACCAGACGCCACACCTTGGCCACCAGATACTGGCCGGCGATGATGTAGAACAGCGCCGAGATCGACATCAGCGCCACGCACAGCACCACGCCCGAGGTGTCGACGTAGGTGGCGCGGAAGAACACCATCAACAGCGCCACTGAGACCATGGTCAGCAGACCGACGACGAACACGGGCACGGCGATGGCCAGACTTGGCCCGGCCCGGCTGCGGATCTCGCTGGCGATGTCGCGGCCGTCATCGGCCTGACCGAAGTCGAAGGCGAACATGGCAGCGGATTTCTCGACGAAGATGGTCTGGGTGAAGCGGCGCGGGCCCTCCTCGGCAGCATTCCAGACCAGCGGCTTGTCGTAGCCACGCTCCGCCTTCCAGCGCTCGATCGCCTCGGGCGTGACACGTTTCATGCCGAGCGCCATGCGCGCCATGTCGTCGGGGGTGTTGACGACGAAGAACAGGGCGAAGGTGATGAGGTTGACGCCGATCAGGATGGGAATGGCGTAGAGCAGGCGGCGCGTGATGTAGGCGATCATGCCGCACCCCCGGTGATGCCGCGCGCCGCCTCCTTGCGCCGCCAGGCCAGCCAGGCCGGGGCCAGCACCACCAGTGACAGCAGCGCGACCAGCAGCAGCGGCCACAGCACCGGCGCGTTCCAGTCGGCGCGCGCCGCCTCACGTCGCTGCACGTCGAGCCGCTGATACTTGAGGCCGTTGCGCGCCATCTGGTTGGGCTTGATGTTGCCGAGCCAGCCGTGCACCAGACTGAAACGCTTGGGGTGCAGGCCCCAGATCCACGGCGCATCGACCCTGAGGATGCCCACCATCTCGTCGATGATGGCCTGGCGCTCAGGCCCGTTGGGCATGTTCTTCATCTGCTCGAACAAGCGGTCGAACTGCGGGTTGGCGTAGTTCACCGAGTTCTCACCGCCGTGGCGGACCCGACTCTGCGGCCCATAGAGCAGGAACAGGAAGTTCTCCGGGTCGGGATAGTCAGCGTTCCAACCCCACTCGAAGATCTGCGCGTTGCCCTTGCGGATCTTCTCCTGGAAGCGGTTGTAGTCAGTGCCGCGCACCACCAGCTGGATGTTGAGCCTGGCGAACTGCTTGCGCATCCAGTCCATCTCGGCCTTGTCGTCGGCGCCGCGGGTGACGGCATCGAAGTTCAACACCAGGGCCTGGCCAGTGGCCGCATCCCGACCATCGGGGTAGCCGGCCTCGGCCAGCAGTCGGCGCGCCGCGTCGAGCGACTTGCGGCGCGGCTTGCCATCGACCCAGTCATAGACCAGGCGGTTGAGACCGGCCTCGCCGTCGCGGTAGCCCCAGATGCCGGGCGCGATGGGGCCCATGGCCGGGATGCCGCGACCGTTGGAGAAGATGGCGATGTTCTCCTCGAAGTCGATGGCGATGCTCAGGGCCTGGCGCAGCTTGCGGGCGCGTTCGGAGTCACCGCCGACCACCGGGTCGAGCATGTTGAAGCCGATGTAGTTGACCGACGCCGAGAGTGCGGTCTCGAGGCGGATGCCCCTCGCCGCCATCTCGTCGGAGATCGCCGAGTCGCCGCCCGCCGCCGACTTCACCGCCTGGTCGAAGTTGTCGGAGCTGATGCCCGAGGAGTCGTACCAACCCTGCAGGAACTTGTTCCAGTAGGGGATCGACTCGCGCTCGCGGCTGAACACGACGGTGTCGATGAAGGGCATGGTCTTGCCGGCGTCGCGCAACAGACCCCGCTCAGCGTCGCCCGGCGCGCCGTCGGCGGGATAGGGCTCGCCGGGATAGCTGGGGTTGCGGCTGAGCACCATGCGACGGTTGGGGTCGTTGGCCGAGAGGTAGTAGGGTCCGGTACCGATCGGATACCAGTCGAGGCTGATGTTGCGCTCAGCGAAGCCGCGTTGGCTGTAGAAGGCGTCGGCCTCCCAAGGAACCGGCGCGAAGAACGGCATCGCCAGCCAGTAGACGAACTGCGGATACTTGCCCTTGACGCGGACGCGGTAGGTCTGCTCGTCGACGACCTCGGCACCGGCCAGCGAGTGGCGGCGCAGATCGAGGAAGCCCTTGCCGTCGAGCAACTTGTCGGCCGCACGCAGGGTCTTGGCGTAGGTATCGAGGCCGACGATGTAGTCGGCCATCAGGCCGAAGATCGGCGAATGCAGTCGTGGGTGCGCCAACCGCTTGATCTGGTATACATAGTCCTCGGCACGCAGCGGCCGGGTGCCGGTGCGCGGAAGGTCATACAGGCTGCTCACCGCATCGAGCTCGGCATCCGGCAGCCGGTGGTAGAGGTAACCACCATCGCTACCGCGCGCCAGCGCCGGGTGTGGTTGGTAGCGGCGGTCGTCGCGGATGCGGATGGTGTACACGCTCTCCGCCACCAGATGGTCCGGCGCATCGTCCGGCAACAGGCCGCCCTGGGCATCCAGATAGATCGGCTTCGGCACCTCGGTGGCGGTCAGCGGGATCAGCTCGAAGGGCCGGCGGAAGTAGTGGTACTGCACCGGCGGCTCGTAGATCTGCGCATTGAACGTGGCCTCGTTCTCGCTGTACGACTGCGCCGGGTCGAGGTGCTTGGGCCGCTCGACGAAGGCAGAGTAGAGGATGGTGCGGCCGGACTCGGCGGCCGGATAGGGGTTGTTCCAGGCCTGGAAGCCCGCCGGCAGAGCCCCCCCGGAGTCGCCGCACGCGCTCAGGCCGACACCCGCCACAAGGACGAGGGCCAGGCCGCGCAGGGCTCGCAGGGGGGCTCGGCTATACTCGCGCATTCTCGTTGTTGTCATCGATCGGAGTCGGGAATGCCATTTCTAGCCGGCAAACGCCTGCTTGTGACCGGGATGCTGTCGAACCGTTCCATCGCCTACGGCATCGCCAGTGCGGCCTATCGGGAGGGCGCGCAACTCGCCTTCACCTGCCAGGGCGAGCGGGTGCGCGAGCGCACGGTGGACCTCGCCCGCGAGTTCGATGCTGCCGACCGCGTGTTCGACTGCGACGTCGCCTCCGACGCCCAGATCGAACGCACCTTCACCGACCTGCGTGGCCACTGGGACGCGCTCGACGGCCTGGTCCACGCCATCGCCTTCGCGCCGCGCGAGGCGCTCGCCGGCGACTACCTCGACAACGCCACCCGTGAGGCCTTCCAGGTCGCGCATGACATCAGCGCCTACAGCCTCACCGCGCTAGCCAAGGCTGCACTGCCGCTGATGCAGGGTCGTGCCGGTTCGATCCTCACCCTGTCCTACCTCGGCGCCGAGCGCGCGATACCCAACTACAACGTGATGGGGGTCGCCAAGGCGGCGCTCGAGGCCAATGTGCGCTACCTGGCAGCCAGCCTCGGACCACGCGGCATCCGTGTCAACGCCCTCTCGGCCGGCCCGATCAAGACACTGGCGGCGGCCGGCATCGGCGGTTTCGGCAAGATCCTCGCAGCGGTGGAGCAGACGGCGCCGCTGCGGCGCAACGTCAGCATCGAGGACGTCGGCAACGCTGCCGCCTTCTACCTGTCGGACCTCGCGTCCGGCATCACTGGCGAGGTGACCTATGTCGATGCCGGCTATCACATCGTCGGCCTCGCGAACACCTGAGCCGGGGCGTCCCGCGCGCGCTCAGCGCTCCCTCTTGTCGATCAGATCCTGCTTGATGTCGACCTTGACCGAGGCGCGCAAGGCGGCGAGCCAGATCTTCTGCTCCTCCTCCGCCATCATGCGATTGGCATCCTCGGCGTAGCGCTTGCGTTCGGTCGGGTCTGACACGACCGGCGGCCCGACGCGGTTGATGCGGAACATCGCGTAGCCCTGCCCGGGGATCTCCACCGCGGCATAGGACGGCAGCGGTGCGGTCTTGGCGCGGAACACCAGTTGCATGGCGGGGAATGGCAGTCCGGTCGGCTTCTTGCGGCTGACTGTGAGCTTGGTGCCCCAATTCACCGGCACCTCCTTGCCGGCAGCGAGCTCAGCCATGATGCGCTTGCCCTCGGCGATGGCGAGTTCGGCCGCCTTCTTGCGGCGCAAACGCTGCTCGACATCCGATTTCACGGTGTCGAAGGGCAGGATGCTGGCCGGCGTGCTGGCCAGCACGCGGCCCGCCACCAGTTGCTTGCCAGAGGCGAGCTCGACCACCTCGGTGTTGCGCTTGTTCGGCAGCGCGTCCTCGAACAGGGCCTTCAAGAAGCGCTCGTTGCCGAGTACCGGGTCGCGCTCGATGCCGTTGCGGGTGACGCCGTCGGCGCTCTGTACCGCCACGCCGAGCTTGCCGGCCGCCGCAGCGAGGCTGTCGCTCTGCTCATAGACGGCATCAGCGAAGGCCTCGGCGAGTTCGGCGAACTGCTTGCCGCTGCGCTGCTTGCGCAGTTCGGCGAGGATCTGCGGGCGCGCCGATGCGAGGTTGCCGGCGTCGCCGCCCTGGATCTCGGTCAGCTTGATGATATGGAAGCCGAACTCGCTCTCGACGATGCCGGAGACCTCGCCGACCTTGAGCGCGAAAGCCGCATCCTCGAACGGCTTGACCATGCTGCCGCGGCCGAAGAAACCGAGGTCGCCGTTCTGCTGCGCCGAGCCCGGATCGGCGGAGTTGGCCTTGGCCAGGGCACCGAAGTCCTTGCCGGACTTGACCTCGGCCAGCAGCTTCTCGGCACGGGCGCGGGCCGCAGCCTTGCTGACCGCATCAGCCGACCTGTCGACCGCGATCAGGATGTGCGCAGCACGACGCTGTTCGGCAGTGGCGAAGCGCCCCGAGTTGGCCTTGTAGAAGGCCTCGACCTCGGCGTCGGGGATGGCGATGCGCTCCGCGACGCGGTCGGCATCGAGCAGCAGATACTCGATCTTGAGCCGCGCCGGCACCTCGAACTCTCTGGGGTGGCCGTCGAAGTACTGCCTCACCTCGTCGGCGGTGACGCTGACCTTGCCGAGGAAGTCATCGGGGCTGATCAGTGCCTGCTGCACCTCGCGTTCCTGCTCGCCAAGGTCCGCGGCACGGTCGACCACCGCCTGCGGCATCCACTGCAGGCGCCGGAACAGGCCCACGCTCTGCTCGCCGACGATCTGCGAACGCACCTGTTCCTGGTAGGTGGCCGGAGTGAGGCCCTGCTGGCGCAACAGCTTGTCATAGGCCTTGACGTCGAAGCTGCCGTTGCTCTGGAAAGAGGGGATCTTGCGGATGATCTCGGCCAGACGGTCATCCGGTACCGTCATGCCACTGCCCACCGCCGTACCGACCACCAACTGGCTGTCGATCAGGTCCTCGAGCACATCCAACCGGAACTTGCTGCTCTCGGTCACCGCCGGGTCGAAGCGTTCACCCATCTGCTGGCGCAGGGCCTCGCGCTGGTCGGCCAGCGACTGCTGGAAGTCGCGCTCGGCGATGCGCACCCCGGCCACGGTAGCCACCGCGTCGCCGCTGCCACCCGAGAAGTAGGACTCGATGCCCCACACCGCGAACGGCAGGATGAGAAGCGCAAGGATGACCTGAGAGAGCCGGCGATTGTTGCGGATGGTATCGAACATGGCAGAGCGCTCAGGGTGGCCGGGACGGAACAGTGGAACGGGATGCGGGGAACTGCAGACGCCACAGACCGAACCGCCGAAGAAAAAGGGGGCGAACCTGGATTCGCCCCCGTCTTCGGTTTTGGCGGAGTGGACGGGACTCGAACCCGCGACCCCCGGCGTGACAGGCCGGTATTCTAACCAACTGAACTACCACTCCTCGGAACACAGGGACGCGCTTCGCGCTGCACGCGCGGCGTGTCAGTTCCGGGTGCGACCGGCCTCTGTCGGAACAGGAAGCTGGTGGGTGCTAACGGGATCGAACCGCTGACATTCGCCTTGTAAGGGCGACGCTCTACCAGCTGAGCTAAGCACCCGGAAAGCCCGTCAGTTTACACTGTCCTTGAGGGCCTTGCCAGCACGGAACTTCGGGGCCTTGGAGCCCTTGATCTGGATGGTCTTGCCGGTGGCGGGGTTGCGGCCAGTACGTGCCGCCCGCTCCGATACGTAGAACGTACCGAAGCCGACCAGGCTCACAGTGTCACCCTTCTTCAGTGCGCCGGAGACCGACGCGACGACAGCGTCGAGCGCGCGGCCGGCAGCGGCCTTGGAGATGTCAGCGCCGGTCGCAATGGCGTCGATCAGATCAGATTTGTTCAAAGCAATCCCCTTTTGTTGTCGTTTCTCGAACCAGCAATCACCACCCACGGCCGCGGTGACCCGCGAACACCTCACGCACTGTATAGCAAGCCGCAAAAACCCGTGTCAACCGGATGAAGGCGTGTTCCCACACATCCGGTCAAAACCTTCTCAGTGTTTGACCACCGGCGCCACGTCGCCCTCGAGGATCGGTGTCGCCAGAGGCGGCACCGCATCGACCTCCTCGACCGGCTGCGGCAGGCGCTCGAGCGCACTTGCAAGCACCTCCTCGATCCACTTCACAGGCTTGATCTCGAGCCGGTTCTTGACGTTCTCGGGGATGTCCTGCAGGTCCTTGACGTTCTCCTGCGGGATGAGCACGGTCTTGATACCGGCACGATGCGCCGCCAGCAGCTTCTCCTTGAGCCCGCCGATGGCCAGGACCTCGCCGCGCAGCGTGATCTCGCCGGTCATGGCGACATCGGCACGCACCGGGATGCCGGTGAGCATCGAGGTCAGCGCGGTGACGATGGCGATACCTGCGCTCGGGCCGTCCTTGGGCGTGGCGCCCTCGGGCACGTGGATGTGGACGTCGCTGTTCTGGTAGAAGTCCGGCTTGATGCCGAGCTGGGCCGAGCGCGCACGCACCACCGTCATCGCGGCCTTCATCGACTCCTGCATCACCTCGCCGAGTTTGCCGGTGGTGACCACGTTGCCCTTGCCGGGCATGGTCACCGCTTCGATGGTGAGAAGCTCGCCACCGACCTCGGTCCACGCCAGACCCGTGACCTGACCGACCTGGTTGCTCTTCTCCGCCAGACCGACCTGGAAGCGGCGCACGCCAAGGTACTTGTGGATGCTGCGCGGGGTCACCGCGACACGACCCCTGGCCTTCTTCAACAGCAGGTCCTTGACCACCTTGCGGCAGATCTTGGCGATCTCGCGTTCCAGCGAGCGTACGCCGGCCTCGCGCGTGTAGTACTGGATGATCTCGCGGATGGCCGCCTCGCCGAGGCTGCACTCGGTCTCCTTGAGACCATGGTTCTTCATCTGCTTGGGCACCAGGTAGCGCAGCGCGATGCCGACCTTCTCGTCCTCGGTGTAGCCCGACAGGCGGATCACCTCCATACGGTCGAGCAGGGCCGGCGGGATGTCGAGGGTATTGGCAGTGGCGACGAACATGACGTCGGAGAGGTCGTACTCGACCTCGACGTAGTGGTCGGCGAAGCTCGAGTTCTGCTCGGGGTCGAGCACCTCGAGCAGGGCCGACGACGGGTCGCCGCGGAAGTCCTGACCCATCTTGTCGACCTCGTCGAGCAGGAACAGCGGGTTCTTGACGCCCACCTTGGTCATGTTCTGCAGGATCTTGCCCGGCATCGAGCCGATGTAGGTGCGACGGTGGCCGCGGATCTCGGCCTCGTCGCGCACGCCGCCGAGCGCCATGCGCACGAACTTGCGGTTGGTGGCGCGCGCGATCGACTGGCCGAGCGAGGTCTTGCCGACGCCCGGGGGACCGACCAGGCAGAGGATCGGCGCCTTGACCTTGTCGACGCGCTGCTGCACCGCGAGATACTCGAGGATGCGCTCCTTGACCTTGTCGAGCCCGTGGTGGTCGGCCTCGAGTACCTTGCCGGCGGCGGCCAGGTCCTTGCTGATCTTCGACTTCTTCTTCCACGGCAGGCCGAGCAGCGCGTCGATGTAGTTGCGCACCACGGTGGCCTCGGCCGACATCGGCGACATCATCTTCAGCTTCTTGAGCTCGGCCTCGGCCTTGGCCAGCGCCTCCTTGGGCATGCCAGCGCTGCGCATCCGGCGTTCGAGCTCATCGAGGTCGCTGCCCTCCTCGAGCTCGCCGAGTTCCTTCTGGATCGCCTTGACCTGCTCGTTGAGGTAGTACTCGCGCTGCGACTTCTCCATCTGCCGCTTGACGCGGCCACGGATGCGCTTCTCCACCTGCAGGATGTCGATCTCGGCCTCGAGCAAGCCGAGCAGGTGCTCCAGGCGCTGCCGCACGTCGAAGATGTCGAGCACATCCTGCTTCTGCTCGAGCTTGAGCGGCAGGTGGGCGGCGATCATGTCAGCCAGGCGTCCGGCCTCGTCGATGCCGGCGACGGACGTCAATACTTCTGGCGGGATCTTCTTGTTGAGCTTCACGTACTGGTCGAACTGCGCCAGCATGGCGCGGCGCATGGCCTCTACCTCGTGGGTCTCGGCGTTGAGGTCGCCGACCAGTACAGCAGTGCCGGAGAAGTGCGTCTTCTCGTCCTCGACCGTCTCCACCCGCGCGCGCTGCCCGCCCTCGACCAGTACCTTGACGGTGCCATCCGGCAACTTGAGCATCTGCAGGATGCTGGCGATGGAACCAACGGCGTAGAGGTCCTCGGTCGACGGCTCGTCCTTGGCGGCGGACTTCTGCGCCACCAGCAGGATGTGCTTGCCGCCCTCGACCGCGAGCTCGAGCGCCTTGATCGACTTGGGCCGCCCGACGAACAGCGGGATGACCATGTGCGGGAACACCACCACGTCGCGCAGCGGCAGCAGCGGCAGGTCGACGGTGTCGCCGGTGGTCGGGGTCGTATCGGTCATCGGGGGGGGTCCTCGGAAAAGGGCACGCGCCTCATGGCTCAGCCTACTGTGTCAGATGGGGGTACTCAAGCAGAAACTCAAGCGCTGCCGGCTGCGGCGTGTTCGGCGTAGACCACCAGCGGCTTGCCACCGGAACCGATGGTGCCGGCATCGACCACCACCTTCTCCACGTTCTCCAGAGACGGCAGGTCGAACATGGTCTCGAGCAGCGCCTGCTCGAGGATCGAGCGCAGGCCGCGGGCGCCGGTCTTGCGCGCCAGCGCCTTGGCGGCTATGGCGTGCAACGCGTCCTCGCGCACCTCGAGTGCCACCCCCTCCATCTCGAACAGGGTCTGGAACTGCTTGACCAGGGCGTTGCGCGGCTCCGTGAGGATGCGCACCAACGCCGCCTCGTCGAGCTCCTCGAGCGTCGCGGTGACCGGCAGTCGGCCGATGAACTCGGGGATCAGCCCGTACTTGATCAGATCCTCGGGCTCGACCTCGCTCAGCAGCGCACTCACCTCGCGGCTCGAGCCCTTGCTGCGCACCTCGGCACCGAAGCCGATGCCACCACGCTCGGAGCGGTCGCGGATGAGTTTGTGCAGACCGTCGAAGGCGCCCCCGCAGATGAACAGGATGTTGGTGGTATCGACCTGCACGAACTCCTGGTTGGGGTGCTTGCGTCCGCCCTGCGGCGGCACGCTCGCCACCGTGCCCTCGATCAGCTTGAGCAGTGCCTGCTGCACACCCTCGCCGGAGACGTCACGGGTGATCGAGGGGTTGTCGCTCTTGCGCGAGATCTTGTCGATCTCATCGATGTAGACGATGCCCTGCTGTGCCTGCTCGACGTCATAGTCGCACTTCTGCAGCAGCTTCTGGATGATGTTCTCGACGTCCTCGCCGACGTAACCCGCCTCCGTCAGCGTGGTGGCATCCGCCATCACGAACGGCACGTTGAGGAGCCGCGCCAGGGTCTGGGCGAACAGCGTCTTGCCCGAGCCGGTGGGGCCGATGAGCAGGATGTTGCTCTTGGCGAGCTCGACGTCGTTGCGCTTGCCGCCGCTGCGCACGCGCTTGTAGTGGTTGTAGACGGCAACCGAGAGGATCTTCTTGGCGGCGGCCTGACCGATGACGTACTGGTCGAGGATGTCGCGGATCTCGTGCGGCGTGGGCAGATCGCCACGTCCCGGGTCTGCGGCGCCGTCGGCACCACCGACCTCCTCGCGGATGATGTCGTTGCAGAGCTCGATGCACTCATCGCAGATGTACACCGAGGGGCCCGCGATCAACTTGCGGACCTCGTTCTGACCCTTGCCGCAGAACGAGCAATAGAGCGGCTTCTCGCCAGTCTTCCTGTCACTCATGGCATTACCGTACCACCAGACCGCCTGTCATGCGCACACCGACCGAAGAATGCCAGAGTCATGTCCGGCGCAGCGGCCTACGCGCGCCTCAGGCGATGTCGACCCGACGCGTCAGGACTTGGTCGATGAGGCCATAGTCGCGCGCCGACTCGGCGCTGAGAAAGTTGTCGCGGTCGGTGTCGCGATCGATGGTCTCGATGCTCTGCCCGGTGTGCTCGGCAAGCAGCTGGTTGAGGCGCTGCTTGAGATAGAGGATCTCCTTGGCATGGATCTCGATGTCCGAGGCCTGGCCCTGGTAGCCGCCGAGCGGCTGGTGGATCATCACCCGCGAGTTGGGCAGGGCGAAGCGCTTGCCCTTGGCGCCGGCGCTGAGCAGGAATGCGCCCATGCTCGCCGCCTGGCCGATGCACAGGGTACTGACGTCGCACTTGATGAAGTTCATCGTGTCGTAGATGGCCATCCCCGCCGTGACCATGCCGCCGGGCGAGTTGATGTAAAAGGAGATGTCCTTGTCGGGGTTCTCCGACTCGAGGAACAGCAGCTGCGCCACCACCAGGTTGGCGGTGACCTCGTTCACCGGACCGACGAGGAAGACCACGCGCTCCTTGAGCAGGCGCGAGTAGATGTCGTAGGCACGCTCGCCGCGGCCGCTCTGCTCCACCACCATCGGTACCAGGCCAAGCCCCTGCGGCGCGTCCATGCCGCCAACAGCCGGCTGCGAGCCGAAGATGCCGCTGCGGGATGCGCGGTGGTCGATGATCATTTGGCGATGTCCATGAGTTCCTCGAAACCGACCTTGCCGGCCTTGGTCTTGGCGTTGTCGAGGACCCACTCGACCACCGCGTCCTCCAGCACCACCGCCTGCACCTCCTGCAGTCGGCGCGGGTCGGCGTAGTACCACTTGATCATCTCGACCGGGTTCTCGTAGTTCATGGCCTGCTGCGCCACCAGCTCGCGCACCCTGTCGGGAGACGGCTCGAGGCGGTTGACGCGGGCGATCTCGCCCACCAGCAGGCCGAGCTTGACCCGCGCCTGCGCCTCCTCGACGAACACCTCGGGCGCCATCGGCACGTCCTTGGCGTTGGGGATGCCCTTGGATTCAAGGTCGGCGCGGGTGATCTGGATCAGGCGGCGGATCTCGGTGTCGACCAGCGACTTCGGCAGGTCGATCTCGGGCATGCCGCGCAGCTTCTCCATCACCGCGTTCTTGGCGCGCGACTGCAGACGGCGGGCGACCTCGCGCTCGACGTTGGCGCGCACCTCGCGGCGCAGTTCCTCGAGGTCGCCGCTCTCCACGCCGAGGGCGCGCGCGAAGTCGGCGTCGACCTTGGGCAGCACCGGCGCCTCCACCAGCTTGACCGTGACCTTGAACTGCGCGGTCTTGCCAGCGACGTCAGTGGCGCGATAGTCGGCGGGAAAGTTGAGGTCGAACTCGACCGATTCGCCGGCGGACTTGCCGGTGACTGCCGCCTCGAAGTCAGGCAGCATCTGGCCAGTGCCGAGCACGAACGGGAGGTCGGTGCCCTGACCACCCGCCATCGGCGCGCCGTCGAGCGTGGACTCGAAGTCGACGGTGACGCGGTCCTCGGCCTTGGCGCCGCGCTTGGCGGTCTTCCAGGAGACTCGCTGCTTGCGCAGGATGTCAAGCGTGGTATCGACATGCTTGTCGGTGACCTCCAGCGACTCGCGCTGGAACGACCATCCGGAAACGGCGCCGAGGTCGATCTCCGGGTAGACCTCGAAGTGCGCCTCGAACAGCAGTTCCGTCTCGCCGTCGCCGACCTTCGGCTCGAACTGCGGCATGCCGGCCACGCGCAACTGGTGCACGCTGGTGGTCTGGGTAAACGCGTGGCGCAGCTGATCGCCGACCACCTCCTGGCGCACCTGCTGACCGTACTGGCGGTCGATCAGGGCGAGCGGCGCCTTGCCCTTGCGGAAACCCTTGATGTCGGCGGTGCGGGCGAGCTGGCCGAGCCGGCGGCGCGCCTCGGCTTCGATGCCGGCGAGGGGGATGGCGAGGCTGGCCTTGCGCTGCAGGCCGGCGACGGTTTCGATGGTGGTGGCTGCCATGGCGATGAACTGGGATCAGGATGGGGCCCGGAGTGGGACGAACCGCGCAGTATAGCCTGAGCTCCGGCCGTCGATAAGAGCGCGCGAGCTGGTGCGACCGAGAGGACTCGAACCTCCACAGGGTTGCCCCCGACAGGACCTAAACCTGTTGCGTCTACCAATTTCGCCACGGTCGCGCGGCGTGGCCTTGCCACCTCTCAGTGTAAAGCCGGGTGCGGCTATCATGGCCGGCCGACAAGGCTGCCGGGCGCTCCAACCACCGGGACCATCCACGTGCAGGTCGACCATTACGAGAACTTCCCGGTGGCGTCCATCGCGCTGCCGCGGCGCTTCCGCGAGCCGGTGCGGCGGGTCTACCACTTCGCGCGCAGCGCCGACGACTTTGCCGACGAGGGCGACTGGCCGGCGGAGGAGCGCCTGCGCCGGCTCGCCGAGTACCGCGAACTGCTGGCGGCGATCGGGCGCGGCGAGACCCCCGGGCACCCGGTGCTCGGGCCGCTGGCCGAGGTGGTGCGGCGCCACCAGGTGCCGCTGGCGCTGTTCAGCGATCTGCTGAGCGCCTTCGAGCAGGACGTCACGGTGACACGCTATGCCACCTACGCCGAACTGGCCGACTACTGCCGGCGCTCGGCCAACCCGGTCGGGCGCATCCTGCTGCACATCTTCGGCCACGCCACGCCACGCCAGCTGGCGCTGTCCGACGGCATCTGCAGCGCGCTGCAGCTGATCAACTTCTGGCAGGACGTCGCCATCGACTGGCAGAAAGGCCGCGTCTACCTGCCGCAGGAGGACCTGGCGCGCTTCGGCGTGAGCGAGGCGCAGATCGCCGCCGGCCGCGCCGACGACCGCTGGCAGGCCCTTATGGCTTTCGAGGTGGAGCGCGCGCGGCGCATGTTGCAGGCCGGAGCGGCGCTCGGGCTGGCGCTGCCGGGTCGGCTCGGGCTGGAGATCCGTCTCATCGTGCTCGGCGGCGAGACCGTGCTGCGCAAGATCCACGCCGCACGCGGCGACGTCTTCGCGCAGCGGCCTCAGGTCGGCTGGCAGGACCTGTTGCGGATGCTGCCACGGGCGCTGCTGCCGCGGCTGGCCGGGCGCGTGCTGCGCGGCCTGGAGGACGCGCGGTGAGCCCCGACGGGTACTGCGCCGACGTCTGCCGCCGCGCAGGGTCGAGCTTCACCCTCAGCTTCCGCCTGCTGCCGGCGCCGCGGCGGCGCGCCATGACCGCGCTCTACGCCTTCTGCCGGGCGGTCGACGACGTGGTCGACGACATCCGCGACCCGGTGCCTGCGTTCACCGTGCTGGCCTGGTGGCGCGACGAGGTGGGCCGCCTCTACGCCGGCGCACCGCGCCATCCGGTGACCCGCGCGCTGCTGCCGGCGGTGGCCGGGTACGGACTGCCGCAAGCGCACTTCGAGGCGATCCTCGACGGCATGGCGATGGACCTGCAGCACGCCGGCTTCGCCGACCGCCCGGCGCTCGAACTCTACTGCCACCGCGTGGCGGGCGTGGTCGGCCTGCTGTCGGCGCGCATCTTCGGCTACACCGACGCCGGCACCGAGGTCTACGCCGAGCGCCTGGGGCTGGCGCTGCAGCTCACCAACATCATCCGCGACGTCGGCGAGGACGCCCTGCGCGGCCGCATCTACCTGCCGGCCGACGAGCTGCGGGCGCACGGCGTGTCGGCGGCCGACCTGCTGGCGCGGCGCGAGACGCCGGAGTTCCTGGCGCTGATGGCGGAGCAGGTGGCGCAGGCGCGTGCCGCCTACGCGGCGGCGCTGGCGGCGCTGCCGGACTGCGACCGGCGCGCACAGCGGCCGGGCCTGATGATGGCCGCGGTGTACCGCACCCTGCTCGAGGAGATCGTCGACGGCGGCTGCCACGTGCTGCGCGAGAAGACCTCGCTGCCGCCGCTGCGCAAGGCGCTGATCGGCTTGCGGGTAGCGCTGACCGGGCGGCTGTGATGGCAGGACCCGATCACGGACCGCGCACGGTGGCGGTGGTCGGCGCCGGCTGGGCCGGACTGGCCTGCGCGGTGACGCTGGTCGAGGCCGGCTGCCGGGTGACCGTGTTCGAGGCCGGCCGGGTGGCGGGCGGACGCGCGCGCAGTGTCGCCGGCGACGACGCGCTGGGCACCGTCGACAACGGCCAGCACCTGCTGATCGGCCCCTACCGCGAGACCTTCGCGCTGATGCAGCGCATCGGCGTCGACCGCCAAAGCGTGCTGCGACGGCTGCCGCTCACGCTGCGGGGCAGCGACGGCCTGCACCTGCGGGTGCCGGCGTGGCCGCTCGGTCTGGGTGCCGTGGCGGCAGTGGCCGGCGCGCGCGGGCTCGGCCCGGGCGGGCGGCTGGCGCTGCTGCGTCTGGCGCGGGCGGTGCCGGCGCTGCTGCGCGCGACCGCGGGCGGTGCCGCGGACCGCACGGTGAACGAGTGGCTGCGCGCATCGGGGCAGCCCGAGGCGCTGGTCCGACGGCTGTGGGCGCCGCTCTGCGTGGCGGCACTCAACACCCCCGCCGGGCGCGCCTCGGCGCGGGTCTTCGCGCAGGTGCTGCACGACGGCCTGCTGGCGGCTGGCGGCGCAGCGAGCCTGGAACTGCCGGCGCGGCCGCTCGGCGAGTTGCTGCCGGAGCCGGCGCTGGCGTGGCTGCGCGCGCGCGGCGCCGGGGTCCGGCTCGGATGCCGGGTGGTGGCGCTGAGCGCCGACGACGGCACGGCGGCCGCAGGCGGGCACCGCGCACCCCGCGGCTGGCGCGTGGAGACGGCCAAGGGCGCCGGCGGCGGGTTCGACGCGGTGGTGGTGGCGGTGGCGCCGCACCAGGCGGCGGCGCTGCTCGACGACCACGCCGACGCCGACACCCTGCGCCGCCTCTACGGGCTGGGCTGGGAGGCCATCGCCAGCGTCCACCTGCAGCTGGCGGCGGCGCTGCCGGCCGGCACCCCGGCGCTGCTGTTGCTGCACGACGGCCCCGGCGAGTGGCTGGTCGACCACGGCCACGGCCGCCTGAGCGTGGTGGCGAGCGCCTGGCGCGGCGCGGGCGGCGACCTCGGCGCGGCGGTGGCGGCGCAGCTGCAGCGGCTGTTCCCCGGCCTGGCGCCGGTGGTCGCCAGCCGCACGCTGGTGGAGCGGCGCGCCACCTTCGCCTGCACACCGGACCTGGCGCGGCCCGGCCACACCACCGGCGCGCCCGGACTCTGGCTGGCCGGCGACTTCACCACCGGGCCCTACCCGGCGACCCTCGAGAGCGCCGTGCGCAGCGGGGTAGAATGCGGCCGCCTCGCGGCACTCGGCCGCTGAGCACGCGACCCATGCCCACCCCCACCTCGCCCTGCCTCGCCGACCACGTCGTCCTCGTCACCGGGGCCGGGTCCGGCTTCGGCCGCGTCTGCGCGCTGGACCTGGCCGCGGCCGGCGCCACCTGCGTGCTGCTCGGCCGCCAGACCCAGGCACTGGAGGCGACCTACGACGCCATCGTCGGCGCTGGCGGGGCGCAGCCCGCGATCGTCGGCTTCGACCTGGCGCGTGCCGACGACAGCGGCTTCGGGCGCATCGCCGAGAGCATCCGGGCGCAACTCGGACGGCTCGACGGCGTGCTCCACGCCGCCGCGCAGTTCCGCACGCTGACGCCCATGGCGCAGCAGGACCTCGACACCTGGGACACGCTGCTGCGCGTCGACCTGATCGCACCCGCCCTGCTGACGCGCGCCTGCGACAGCCTGCTGCAGGCGGCGCCGGCGGCCAGCGTGGTGTTCGTCAGCGACAGCCACGGCGCGCGACCGGCGGCGTTCTGGGGTGCCTACGGCGTGGCCAAGGCCGGCCTCATCGCGCTGGCGCGCAGCTGGGACGACGAGTGGGCGCATCGCGGCACGCACCGCGCGCACGCCGTGGTGCCGGGACCGATGCGCACGCCGATCCGCCTGCGCAGCCACTCCGCCGGCGACCAGCTGGGCATGGGCCAGGAGCTGCCGGAGCCGGAGGCGCTGGCGCCGCAGGTCACCGCACTGTTCACGCGCCGTCCCGGCGAGCGGCCGCCGGTGCTGGTCGAGCTGCAGGCCGAACCGCCGCACTTCCCGACGGACTAAGACGCATCTTCAGGAGCACCCATGCAGCGCCACATCCGCCTGCTTATCCTCGGTTCCGGCCCCGCCGGCTACACCGCCGCGGTCTACGCCGCACGCGCCAACCTGAAGCCGGTGGTGATCACCGGCATCGCGCAGGGCGGACAGCTGATGACCACCACCGAGGTCGACAACTGGCCGGCCGACGCCGACGGCGTGCTCGGACCCGACCTGATGGCGCGCTTCGAGCGGCACGCCACGCGCTTCGACACCGAACTGGTGTTCGACCACATCCACACCGCGCACCTCGACGAGCGGCCGTTGCGGCTGGTCGGTGACAGCGGCGAGTACACCTGCGACGCGCTGATCATCGCCACCGGCGCCAGCGCCAAGTACCTCGGTCTGCCCAGCGAACAGGCCTTCAGCGGTCGCGGGGTGTCGGCCTGCGCCACCTGCGACGGCTTCTTCTACCGCAACCAGCCGGTGGCGGTGATCGGTGGCGGCAACACCGCGGTGGAAGAGGCGCTGTACCTGGCCAACATCGCCAGCAAGGTGACGCTGGTGCACCGCAGGGACCGCTTCAAGGCCGAGGCGATCATGGTCGACAAGCTGATGCAGCGGGTCGCCGAGGGCAGGATCGAGCTGGCGCTCGACAGCACGCTCGACGAGGTGCTCGGCGACGACAGCGGCGTGACCGGCCTGCGCATCCGCTCGGTGCAGGACGGCGGCACCCGCGACATCGCCCTGCAGGGCGTGTTCATCGCCATCGGGCACTCGCCCAACACGCAGATCTTCGAGGGCCAACTGGCGATGCAGGGCGGCTACATCGTCACCCACGGCGGCCGCGACGGCAACGCCACCGCCACCAGCGTGGCGGGCGTGTTCGCCGCCGGCGACGTGCAGGACCACATCTACCGGCAGGCGGTGACCAGCGCGGGCACCGGCTGCATGGCGGCGCTCGACGCCGAGCGCTATCTGGACGCGCTGGGCGGCTGAGGCCGCGCGGCAACGGCGAGCACAGCGGCGCGCACCGGCATCGCCAGCGCACCAGGGCCATGGCCAAGCCGCCGCCGGACAACCCTCTCGCGCTCGCCCTGCACGGCGTCAAGCGCAGCATCGAGGCGCAGGCCCGCGAGCGTGAGGCGGCGGCCCAGCGCAAGGCTGCGGCCGAGCGGTCGCGCCAGGCTGGCCGCGAGCTGTTCCGCGAGGCGGTGGCCGACGCCACGCCCTTGCCGCCCCACGACCGCATCGAGCCGCCGCGTCCGGCGGTGCCGGCGTGGCCGGCGCAACGCGTGGCCGACGACCGGCAGGTGCTGGAGGAGAGCCTCTCCGACTACGAGCCTGAAGACCTCGAGACCGGCGAGGAGTTGCTGTTCGCGCGGCCGGGGGTGACCGCCGCGGCGCTGCGCAAGTTGCGGCGCGGCCACTGGGTGATCCAGGCGCAGCTCGACCTGCACGGACTGACGCGCGACCAGGCGCGCGCCGAACTCGCCGCGTTCCTGCTGCGCTGCCGGCAGTCCGGGCTGCGCTGCGTGCGCATCATCCACGGCAAGGGCCTGCGCTCGCCCAACCGCGAGCCGGTGCTCAAGGGCAAGGTGCGCAGCTGGCTGATGCAGCGCGACGAGGTGCTGGCCTTCTGTCAGGCGCCGCAGGTCGAGGGCGGCGGCGGCGCGGCGCTGGTGCTGCTCAAGTCGGCGGCCGACGTCGCCTGAGCGCACGGCCGGCGCGCCGGCACGACGAAGCCCTGCGGGGTGCCGCCGGGGCTCAGCCGCCGCCCACCGCGCCGACCACCTCGAGCTTGTCGCCGGACTCGATGCGCGTGGTCCACCAGTCGCCGCGCGGCACGATGGCGCCGTTGCGCTCCACGGCGACGCGGCTCTCGCCCATGCCCAAGGCCTCGACCAGGTCGGCGACGGTGGAACCGGCCGGACAGCGGCGGGCGTTGCCGTTGACGATGAACTCGGGCATGGCGGACGGGCCGGGCAGGAGACACTCTGGAGCAGTGACGCTATCACGATTCGCCGTCCTGTCACGCGGCGAGGGGTCACCCGTCGAGAATGCCGCGGATCGAACGACGCTTTAGAATATGCACGGACCGCGGGTGTAGTTCAATGGCAGAACGGCGGCTTCCCAAGCCTCAAGCGTGGGTTCGATTCCCATCACCCGCTCCACCGTCAACCCTCCGACCGGCCCACTGCGGACCCCGAACATGAACCCACGTGCCCTGCTGCGCTACGCCGCATACGGTCTCGGCGGCCTGGTCGCCATCGCCCTCGTGGCGGCGGCCTGGATCGCCGCCACCTTCGACCCCAACGACTACAAGGACGAGGTGTCGGCACTCGTGCAGCGCAGCAAAGGGCGCGACCTGCGCTTCGACGGGCCGGTCAAGCTCATGTTCTGGCCCAACCTCGGCGCCGACCTCAAGGCGGTGAGGCTGTCCGAGCCGGGCGGCAAGGGCGAGTTCGTGGCGGTGGACTCGCTGCGCGCCTCCTTGCAGGTGATGCCGCTGCTGAGCGGTCGGGTGGTGGTGAACGGCGTCGACGTCGCCGGGCTGCGCGCCAGCATCCGGCGCGACGCCGACGGCCGCTTCAACTTCGCGGACCTGCTGACCAAGCCCGAGGAGAAGAGCGAGCGGGTGGCGTTCGATGTCGCCAGCGTGCGTGTGCGCGACAGCCGCATCGACTACGCCGACGCCAGCGGCACAAAGCTGACGATCGATGGCATCGAGGTCAAGACCGGCTCGCTGCGCGAGACCTCGGCGCGGGACGTCGAGGTCAAGGCCCGCCTCGCCGACCCCAGGCAGCCGGTCTCGGTGCAGGCCGAGGTGGCGAGCGCCGAGTTCGGCGACACGCTCGGCGCCAGCGGTGTGCAGCTCAAGGTGGCGAGCGAAGGACCCTCCGGCAAGCTCGACGCGCAAGTCGACCTGCAGAGCCTGGCGCAGCAGGCCGGCAAGCTGGCCGGCGAGGGCTTCAAGCTGAAGGCGGTGGTGGACGCCAAGGACACGCGGCTCGACCTGCGCGCCGACACGGCCCGCTTTGGACAGACCGACGGCGGCTTGCAGAGCGCGCCGCTGCAGGTCACGGTGAGCGGCAAGGCGGCCGGCGCCAGCCTCGACCTCAAGCTCACCAGCCCACTGGCGCTCGATCTGGCGCAGAAGCGCCTGCGCCTGAGCGCGATGGACCTGCGCTTCAGCGCCAAGAAGCAGACGGTCGACCTCAACGGTGCGCTCAAGGGGCCGGCAGAGTTTGCCCTCGCCGCGCAGACGCTGCGCCTGCCCGGCTTCGACCTCGATCTCACCGCAGCCAGCCCGAACCTGAGCGGCGGCCCGCTCGCGGTGCGCCTCGGCGGCGACCTCGATGCCGGCATCGCCGCCCGCAAGGCCGATCTGCGCTTCACCGGCAGGGTCGACGGCCACACGGTGAGCGGCACGCTGGCGGCGGAAGCGGCCGGCACCCCGGCGCTGAAGGCCGACGTGCGCGCGCGCGACGTGGACATCGCGCGGGTCATCGCCCGCGTCAGCCCGAGCGACCTGCTGAGCGGCAAGGGCGACCTCGACCTCAAGGTCACGACCCGCGGCGACACGCCGCCGGCCCTGACCCAGGCGCTCAACGGCGAGGGCGTGGTGCGCCTGCGCGACGGCGCAGTGAAGGGCCTGGACCTCAACTCCAGCCTGCGCGAGGCGACCGCCGCGGTGCGCAAGGCGCTGGGCAAGGAGACTGGGAACGCGGTCAAGACCAAGCGCACCGACTTCTCCGAGATGCTGGCCACCTTCACCATCCGCGACGGTGTGCTCGACAACCGCGACCTGTCGCTGAAGAGCCCGCTGCTGCGGGTGGCCGGGGCCGGCACGGTGGACCTGGTCAAGGGCGAACTCGACTACGGCGTGAAGGCGAGCCTGGTGGCCACCCGCGAGGGTCAGGGCGGTGCCGATCGCTCGGGCGTGGCGGGCATCACGGTGCCGGTGAAGCTGTTCGGTCCGCTGGCGGCGCCGCAGTACAGCATCGACTTCGCCAGCATGCTGTCCGCCGACACGCTGCAGAGGGCGATCGCCGATCCGGCTGCGGCCAAGGAGGCGGTGCGCGGCGCCAGGGAGCAGGTCAAGGGCGTGCAGGACAGTGTCAAGGACCTCAAGGGGCTGTTCGGGCGCTAGCCCGGCGCCGCGGCACGGCGGCCCGCGAAGCACAGCGCGAGTGAAGCGGCGTAGGTCAGGTAGGTCAGCAGGTAGAGCCAGCCGACATCGGCCAAGTCGCGCGTCGGCACCAACCAGGTCAGCGCGGCGAACAGCGGCAGCGACGCCAGTTCGGTGAGCACCACGGCCCAGGTGCGGCGCGCCGCCATGAGGCCGAACAGAAAGATCCAGGCCAGCGCGCGCACCGCCTCGCCGAGCAGGAAGCCGGCCGCGACCTGCGGCGCCACGGCAAAGCGCGCGTCGAACAGCAGTCCGGCCAGGGGCGCCTGCCACCACCACAGCGCCAGCAGGCAGAGCCACGCCGGCAGCACCACGCGCAGCCCCTGACGCAGCAGGGTGGCGGTACCCGGCGGGTGCCCGGCGCGCGACCAGCGCGGCAGCAGCCAGAGCGCGAGCAGCCCGGAGGCGAGCCCGCCGACCCAGTTGCCCATACGCCACAGGCCCTGCATGGCGGCCACCGCCTCCCAGCCGTGTGCCTGGGCCACCACCGCCCGCGACAGCATCTGACCGGCCGGCGTGAGCAGGCCGATGGCCACCCCCATCCACAGGAAGCGCGCCATCTCGCCGCGCGAGGCGCGCGCCCAGTGGTGCCAGTCGGGGGTGCGCACGTGCTGGCGGACGCCGGACCAGAGCAGGGTGAGCAGCGCCGCCAGCAGCAGCAGTCGCACCAGCGACAGCCACAGCGGCAAGTCGGCGGCGGGTGCCAGCAGGCCGGCGAGCAGGCTGGCGACGGTGAGCGCCACCCCCACGACGAAACTGGTGGCGAGGTGGCCGCGCGCCACCCACAGCGAGTTGAGCTGCATCTGGCCGATGCCGAGCCAGGCGCCGGCCATCACCACCGCGACCAGCAGCGCCGGGTCGGGCAGCGCGTCGAGGTGGCCAGCGAGCCATTCGCGGGCGACATCCGGCAACGCGACCTCCGGCCAGCCGGCGGGCCAGGCACCGACCACGGCGGGCACCAGCGCGAGCAGCACCAGCGGCGCGGTGATGGCCAGACCCATGAGCACCGAGAGCCAGAGCCAGCGCATCTGCTGGGCGTGGTCGGCGGCCGGCGCGGCGAGCACCACCAGGCCCTGCGTCAAGCCGGCGCCGACGATGCCCGCCACCAGCTCGCCGAGCGACTGCAACTGCGCCCACTGCGCCATGGCCACCGCGCCGAGACGCACCGTGAGCAGCTTGTCGAGCAGGGCCACGCCGAGCAGACCGGCGAGGGTGATCGCCAGCGACCAGGCGACGGTGGAGCGGGGGCTGGCAGAGTCGGTCATGCCGGCACGTTACACTCCTCGCAACTCACGCCGCGTGACCCCTCCGTGCCGACCTCCAGCCTGCTCGCCAACCCGTGGATCGCCATCGCCGCCGGCGCGGTGTTCGGCGCTTGGGCGCGCTACGGACTCTCGCTCTGGCTCAACCCGCGTCATGCCTGGGTGCCGCTCGGCACGCTCGCCGCCAATCTGCTCGGCGGGCTGGCCATCGGCCTGCTGCTGGGGCTGATCGAGCGTGGTGCGCTGGACCCGGCGTGGCGCCCGTTCGCGATCACCGGGCTGCTCGGCGCGCTGACCACCTTCAGCACCTTCTCGGCCGAGGTCACCGCCCTCCTCGGTGCCGGGGCCGTGCTGCAGGGCAGCCTGCTGGCGCTGCTGCACCTGGCCGGGTCGCTGCTGCTCACCGGCGTCGGGCTGTGGCTGGCGAGGCTGGCGGCGGGGTGACGGAGTGGCGGGCGGAGCTTCCACCGGGACGCGGGTGTTGGTGGCAGGCGGGGCTTCCACCGGAACGCGGGTGGTAGTGGCAGGCGGGGCTTCCACCGGGACGCGTTTTTCCGGGACAAGCCCGGAAGAAAACGCTTTCCCGATGCGCCCCGCCAGCGACGGTCAGTGGGAGTGGCTAGGCGGGCCTTCCACCGGGACGCGTTTTTCCGGGACAAGCCCGGAAGAAAACGCTTTCCCGATGCGCCCCGCCAGCAATGGTCAGCGGAGCACCAAGACCCTCCGCCGGCGGCCCCCGTCGGGTTTCCTTTTCGAAGCGACCTTCGAGCGCAGCGAGCGCGAGCCCAACAAAAGCTGTGAACCAGGTCAAGTGAAACCCGAGGTAGTGGGCCGCCCACCACCGGTTCTCACAGGCCGCCCGCCAGTGGTATCAGACTCGCCACCGCCCGCCCCGGCTCATGCCGCTTGACGCCCTGAGTTGGGCCGACCAGGCCGTTCTGCTGCTGGCGGCGCTGGTCGCCAACTGGTTCTCGGCGCTGGCCGGTGGCGGCGCCGGGTTGTTGCAGTTCCCGGTGCTGATCTTCCTCGGCCTGCCCTTCGGACTGGCGCTGGCGACGCACAAGATCGCCACGGTGGCGCTGGGTCTGGGCTCGACGCTGCGCCACCTGCAGGGCGAGAGCCTGGAGCGCAAGCTGTCGGTGGTCCTGCTGCTGGCCGGGGTTCCAGGTGTGGTACTGGGGGCGCGCTATATCCTCGATGTGCCGGGCGACATCGCGCAGCGGGCACTCGGCTTGCTCACCATCGGCATGGGGCTCTACAGCATCGCCAGGCCACAACTGGGCCTGAGCGCCGAGCCGCGCAACCGCAGTGGTGGCGGGCTGGCGATCGGCGCGCTGGGCATCTTCCTCATCGGCATCCTCAACGGCTCGCTCTCCAGCGGCTCGGGGCTGGTGCTCACGCTGTGGCAGGTGAAGTGGTTCGGGCTCGACTACAAGCGCGCCACGGCACACACGCTGGCGCTGTGCGGGCTGGTGTGGAACGGCACCGGTGCGCTGGTGCTGGGCGTGATCGGCGAGGTGGCCTGGGCCTGGATCCCGGCGCTGCTGGTCGGCTCCTTCGTCGGCGGCTACCTCGGCAGCCACTACGCCATCGGCAAGAGCAACGCCTGGGTCAAGCGCGTGTTCGAGGTCGTGACCTTGGCGGTGGGGGTCAAGCTGCTGGCCTGATGGCGGCGGCCCGGGTGCCTCAATCGATGGCCAGCGGCGGCAGCGCCTTGACCAGCTCGTCGATGGCCTTGAGCTGCGCCAGAAATGGCTCCAAGCGGTCCAGCGGCAGGGCGCTGGGGCCGTCACACAGGGCCTGGGATGGGTCGGGGTGAGCCTCGAGGAAGAGCCCGGCGAGGCCCACCGCCATGCCGGCGCGGGCGAGTTCGGCCACCTGCTGCCGGCGCCCGCCCGAAGCCGCACCACCGGGGTCGCGCTGCTGCAGCGCGTGGGTGACGTCGAAGACCAGCGGCAGGTCATCGCAACTGCGCCGCATCACGCCGAAGCCGAGCATGTCCACCACCAGGTTGTCGTAGCCGAAGCTGCTACCGCGATCGCACAGCAACAGTCTTTGGTTGCCAGCCTCGCGGAACTTGTCGACGACGTTGCGCATCTGGTTGGGACTGAGGAACTGTGGCTTCTTGATGTTGACCGGCTTGCCGGTGCGCGCCAGCGCCGCCACCAGATCGGTCTGGCGAGCGAGAAAGGCTGGCAACTGCAGCACGTCGGCCACCGAGGCCACCGGCTCGGCCTGCCAAGGCTCGTGGACATCGGTGAGCACCGGCACGCCGAAGGTGTCCTTGACCGCACGCAGCATCGCGAGTCCAGCCTCCAGACCGGGGCCGCGGTAGGAATGGATGGAAGAGCGGTTGGCCTTGTCGAAGCTGGCCTTGAAGACGTAGGGGATGCCGAGCTTGCCGCACACCCGCACGTACTCGGCGCACGCAGTGAGCGCCAACTCGCGGCTCTCCAGCACATTGATGCCGCCGAGCAGCACGAAGGGGCGGTTGTTGCCGGCGGTGAGGCCGGGTGCGAGGGTGACATCGGTCATCGGGCGTGGGCAAACGGGCGATCCTGCCGGGAAGGGCTGATTATCGCAGGACCGGCCCGGCCCGGTGTGGTTCGGCACCTTGTTGGTGCAGAATAGCGTTCCGCGCCCCGCCGATCTGCCGCGGTGGCGTTCTCCCGCACAGGACCCCATGAAGAACGCATTGATCACCGGCATCACCGGACAGGATGGTGCCTACCTGGCGCAGCACTTGCTCGGGCAAGGCTATGGTGTACACGGTCTGGTGGCGCGTCGCAGCAGCGATACCCACTGGCGGCTTCGCGAACTGGACATCGAGCGTGATGTCGCGCTGATCGACGGCGACCTTGCCGATGTGTCGTCGCTGACGCGTGCGCTGGAGGCCTCGCAAGCCACCGAGGTCTACAACCTCGCCGCGCAGAGCTTTGTGGGAGCCTCATGGACGCAGCCGCTGCTCACGGCGCAGGTCACCGGCATGGGGGTGGCCAACCTTCTTGAGGCGGTGCGGCAGGTCAACCCGCAGGCGCGCTTCTACCAGGCCTCGACCAGCGAGATGTTCGGCCTGATCCAGGCCGAGCGGCAGTCTGAGAGCACGCCGTTCCACCCGCGCAGCCCCTACGGCGTGGCGAAACTCTACGGCCACTGGCTCACCGTGAACTACCGCGAGAGCTTCGGCATGCACGCCTCCAGCGGCATCCTGTTCAACCACGAATCGCCGCTGCGCGGCATCGAGTTCGTCACGCGCAAGGTCACCGATGCAGTGGCGCGCATCAAGACTGGCCAGCAGAAGGAATTGCGCCTCGGCAACATCGATGCCAAGCGTGACTGGGGCTTTGCCGGCGACTATGTGAAGGCGATGTGGCTCATGTTGCAGCAGGAGAAGCCCGAGGATTATGTGATCGCCACCGGCCGCACCACCACTGTGCGCGACATGGTCGAGATCGCCTTCCGCCATGTCGGCCTGAACTACCAGGACCACGTGGTGATCGACCCGGCGTTCTTCCGCCCGGCAGAGGTCGATGTGCTTCTGGGTGACCCGGCCAAAGCGGCCCGACAACTGGGTTGGAGGGCGGAGACCTCGCTCGAAGACCTGATCCACCGGATGGTCGATGCGGACCTGAGGAGGGTCCGCATCGACCACTGAACATCACATCAAGAGGAAATCGAAGGAGAGATCCTCGATACCGACCACCGTCACCTGCCCACCCAGTACGTTCTCCGAACGCACCTTGATGTTCTGGATCCGGGTATCCAGGGTCTCCGGCGTATCAGCCACATTGAAGGCGGTGGCGGCCGTGGCGTGGTTGGCCTTGAGGAACAATTCGAGCGCCTTTTGCTGTCCCAACACGTTGCTCGGCACGACGCTGGCGGCACTGTAGTCCAGGGCCTCGTCAACCGATGATCCGGCGCTCACCTGATTGCCGGTTATGGTGAGGAAGCGGAAGTTTTCGCCGTTGGCCTTGATCGGGTAGCTGTCGCCACCCTGCGCCAGGAAGTTGAAGGACGCCACGACGATCTTTGCCGGCGCGGTGGACAGCTTGACCCCATCGTTGAAGACATTGATGGTGGTCGCACCATCTTTCAGCGCGATGTCGCGGATGCGTGCACCGGCGGTGGCTGTCGGGTCATAGGAGAACGCCACGCCACCGATCTGCGGGAAGCGCCCCTGGCTGCCCAGCAGGGCCACGCCGTGCTCGAGGATCGCCTTCAAGCCGTCGGCCGTGGTGTCGAAGACCATCATCCCGTTGTTGAATCGCAACGAGTTCTCGACATCAAGCTGCGACACGCCGCCCGCGGGAGGGAGTTTGTCGACGGTGCCGTCCGCTTTGGGCGGCGAGATCTCGCCGATCTGTGCCCGGATCCCACCACCATTCACCAGCGCGACCACCGGCACGGCGCTACCCAACGCAAGCTTGGCGGCCGCGGCTGTGGAGTCGGCGGTCAGGTTGCCCAGGTTGGTCTCTTGATTGCGGACAGCGATACGCTCTCCCTCCAGATAGACATTGGAGAAACCAAAGATATTGCCGTCCTTGACCGTGATGACGCCCTGCACCGCATCCGACAAGGTCTTGACGTTGCCGCCGCGAGTCCCCGCTGCGTATGCGGTCGACGCCAGCTGGCTGGTTGACACGCCCCAGGCCGCAGCGACATTGGCGTCGGTTGCGGCATAGGCGCCGTTCACGCTGGAGCGCGCGGCGAGGTTGGAGCTGATCAGGTTGCCGCTGCTGTCGAAGTCCACGACCAGACGCCCCAGGTAGGTGAACTCGTTGTCGGTGTTGACGAGCAGGGTCGTCTTGCCATCCTTGTCGGCGAGCACGCGCGGGTAGGTGCCGCCCTCGAAGGCGGCGGCGTGCCCGGCAAAGGCGACCGCCGTGTCGTTGGCGTCGCCGAGGCGGGTGTTGCTGCCGGCGGAGAGGATGATGTCGACGCCGCTGAGCTTGGTCGCCAGCAAGGTCTCGTTGGCGATCTGCTGCAGGTGCGCCATCAGGATGATCTTGTTCACACCTTGGTTGGTGAGATCATTGATCACCGGCTGCAGTTGGCTGGCCAGCAGGTCCATGTCATCGCGCTCACCGTTGGGGCCTGCGCCGGTGGGGAAGCCCTTGACCTCGGTGCCGGAGGGCGAGGCAATGGCCTCGATGATCTGGGTGGTTGCGCCAACCAAACCGATCTTCTGGCCATTCAGCGTGATCACTGCCGAGGGCGCGATGCGATTCTTCAGGCCGCTGGCCTCCTCGAGGCCGGCGGTCGCCACGGTATCGGTGAACCGGCTCGAGAGGTCGGCATCTCCCGAGAAATCGAGGTTGGCGGAGAGGTACGGGAACTGCGCACCGGTGTAGCCGCTGCCCGCGATGAAGGAATCCCGGAACACCCGCGAGCCGAGGTCGAACTCGTGGTTGCCGATGGTGCTCGCCTGCACGCCGATGAGGTTGTGCAGGGAGATGTCGGCGGCGCCGATCGGCACCGTCGCGGAGGCAGCGAGCGTCGACCCGGTCACGGCGTTGAGCGTGCTGATGATCGAGGCGTCGGTCCCTGCCGCAAGGAACGGCCCGGGGATGAAGTTGTCGCCGCCAGCGAGCGTGATGCTGTTGACGAACTCCCCCTCGAACTGATCGACCAGCGCGGCCAGTCGCGGCGCCGTGGAGCTGGCCAACAAGCCGGCCTCGGCATCCGAGAAGTGCAGCAGCTGCAGGGTGAACGCGCTGCTGTTCTGGAAGGTAGTGAGGCTGTTGGAGACCTCGTTGGAGGTGATCAGGAGATCGCGGCCGCTGGGCGAATCGGCGGCAGGCACGAACAGCAGGCCCTCGGGGCTGACATCGGCCGCGTTGCGGAGGTACTGCACAAAGCGCACGCTGGCCGGGTCGGTCACGTCGTACACCATGACGCCACCGCCGCCGCGCTCGAGGCCCACGAATGCGAGCGTCCTGCCGTTGACCACGCCGACGGTGATGCCCTCAGGTTCGGGGCCCTTGTTGTCGGAGCGGCTGTCGTCGAATGCGCCGGAAGTCGAGGGACTCGAGGACGAGAAGACACCTTGCGTCGTAATGAACTGTTCCACGTGCGAGCCGCTGTCAAAGACGATGCGGCCCGTCGAGTCGACGATACTGAACGAACGCGCGCCGTAGGAGAGGATCTGATCGATGTCACCGTCGCCGTCGGTGTCGCCGCGCAAGCCGGTCTGATTGGTCACGGTGAGCCGACCGAGGACGTTGACGTCCTTGAGTGCCGTCTCGTTCGGGAACAGGGTGTTGTCCAGATCGTAGCTGCTGGAGCCGACGCTGGCGGTCTCCGAACTTGTGACGAAGTCATTTCGGTCGTCACCCTCGTTGGCAATCACCGAGTAGACCCGACCGTCGGCACCGGTAAAGGTCGCGATGGCATCCGGCATGTACTGCCCGAACACCGGCAGGTCCTTGCGGAGCCCGATGCCATCACGGTCGCTGGCATCCAGTGCCAGGCCAAAAAAGCTCTTGAGTCCGAGGGGCGCGATGCGGGTGAAGGTCGCGGTGGCGATGTCCAGCACACCGATGGCGTTGTTCTCCTGCAGCGTCACGTAGGCCGTGCGGCCGTCCGGCGAGACGCCGATGTACTCGGGTTCGAGGTCCTGTGCCACGGTGCGGTTCTCGAAGCCCGGCGTGCCCACGAACAGCCGCACGCCTTCGGCGCGCAGGGCAGCAGCCTGCGAGTTGAATGCATCGAAGCCGGCGGTGCGCACGGTGGCGTTGGCCACGCCGCCGGAGAGGTCGACGATGCTCACCGAGCCGACCGCATCGACGACGTTGCTGGTGCCCAGTTCGCCCTCGTTGGCAACCAGGATCTTGCTGCCATCGGGCGTGAAGGTGACCATGTCGGGGTTGGCGCCGACCTCCAGCACCTTGAGGATGTCGCCGTTGGCATTGAGCAGGACCAACGAGCCCGGCAAGGAACTCGCGTAGCTCTTCACCACTGCCGCGATGACGCCCTTGCTGGCAGCCACGCTCTGCACATCGTTGGTGCCTGCGACGGTCTGGAACAGCACTGTCTTCTGCAGCCGCATCTCGAGGTTGGAGCCGATGCTGACGATCTGCAGACCGTTGGCCGAGGTGACGAAGAGCTTGCTGCTGGCCTTGTCGTAGGCGGCAATCTCGGCACCGCCCAAGGCGAGGGTCGAGACCGGCGCGAACGAGGTCGCCGCGGAGGGCGTGAGCGAGAGCGGCGCGCGCACCGGCAGGTCAGTGAACCCGGCGATCGCGCCCGAATCGGTGCGCAGCGCATTGCCTGAGGAACCCGCGTAGGTGACCAAGGGCACCTGACCAGAGGCGATGGCAGAGGCGAGCGTGAGGGTGACCTGGTTGCCGGTCACTGTGACCGCGCTCACCGCCACGTTGCTGCTGCCGCCCCCGACGGTGAACTGCGACGCGAGCGGGTTGCTGGCGGTTGCAAAGGCCCGGTCGAAGTACAGCGTGATGGCGCCGCCGCCTGTGTCGAGCACCGCGCCCAGCGGCTGGCGGGCTGACAGCTCGGGTGTCGCCGCCTCGATGAAGGCGGACACCTCGCTGGCATCGATGCTGCTGCCGAACGCAGAACGCCAGTGCGCGAGACCCGGCGCGTCGGCGGTGCGGCCGAGGATGTTCTGATACAGCCCCTCGACGGTGATGGCCGGCAGGCCCGCGCTGCCACGCTCGGTGGTCGCAGCGGTGACGAACTCCTGTACCTCGGCCGCGCTGATCGAGGTACCCCAACGGCCGGTCCAGAACTCGAGCGACGCGGAGGACTCGACCTTGCGGCCAAGGTACAGACCGTAGAGGCCGGATACGGACTTGGCGGTGGACATCCTGATGCTCCGTCATGACTTGACTTGGGGACTGCCAACGCTAATCAGGTTATGTTTCTCATTCATTCCAGAAAGACTGCAGTCCCGTTAAACGTTACAACCCCGCAACACGGGCGCTGCGCAGGCAGCCCCCCGAGCCTCGCGCCAAGTGAGACAATGGCAGGCATGCGAGCCTCAGGGATCTGTCCCGTCATCCTCTCCGGCGGCGCCGGCAGCCGCCTGTGGCCGGTGTCGCGGCAGACGCTGCCGAAGCCGTTCATGCGGGTAGGCGACCGCCCGCTGCTGCAGCAGGCCCTGGAGCGCGGCATGGCCTGCGGTGCGGACCGCGCGCTGCTGGTGACCAACGAGTCGCTTCTGTTCCTGTCGCGCGGCCTGCTCGACGACATGCCGCGGGCGCCGGCCACCACCCTGCTGCTCGAGCCCGAGGGGCGCAACACCGCGCCGGCCATCGGGCTGGCCGCGCTGACGCTGCGCGAGACGGATGGTGACGATGCGGTGATGCTGGTGTTGCCGGCCGATCACCTGATCTCCGCCCTGGATGCCTTTGCCGACTGCGCAGAGCGCGCTGCCGACGAGGCACGGCGCGGCCGCCTGGTGGTGTTCGGCATCCGGCCGACCGGTCCGGAGACCGGCTTCGGCTACATCGAGACCGGCCAAGGCGGCGGTGAGACCCAACCGGTGCTGCGCTTCGTCGAGAAGCCCGACCTGCAGGCTGCGCAAAGTTACCTTGCCACCGGCCGCTTCCTCTGGAACAGCGGCATGTTCTGTTTCACCGCCGGCACCCTGCTGGCGGCGCTGGAGCGGCACTGCCCGCCGGTACACGAAGCCATGAGCGCCGCCTGGGCGAGTGCCGCCAGGGACTCGAGCCTGGTGCGCTTCGACCGCGAGCGGTTCGCCGCCATCCCATCGATCAGCATCGACCACGCGGTGATGGAGCGCGCCGACAACGTCTCGGTGGTGCGCGCCACCTTCGACTGGAGCGACGTCGGCAACTGGCCGGCGGTCGCCGCCGCCAGCGAGCAGGATGCCGCCGGCAACACCTATGCCGGCGACGCGAGCGTCCACCGCGTGCTCATCGACACGCGCGATACGCACATCCATGTCGAGAGTCATCTGCACAAGGTGGTGGCCACCGTGGGCGTGGAGGATCTGGTGGTCATCGACACACCCGATGCCCTGCTGATCGCCGCCAAGGACCGCTCGCAGGCGGTCAAGACGGTGTTCGACTCGCTGCGCGACATCGCCCACGAGGCCACGCAACTGCCGCCCGTGGTGCCTCGGCCGTGGGGCAACTATGCCACGCTCAAGGAGGAGGACAGCTACAAGGTCAAGCGGCTGGTGGTCCACCCCGGCGAGGGGCTGAGCCTGCAATACCACGAACACCGTGCCGAGCATTGGGTCGTGGTCTCGGGCCACGGGCGTATCCAGATCGACGATGCGACGTTCGACTGTCGCGCCGGCGACTATCGCCACATCCCCGCGGGGGCCCACCACCGGCTGATCAACGATGGTCTCGGGGACCTCGTGCTGATCGAGGTGCAATGCGGGCCCTATCTCGGCGAAGACGATATCGTCAGGCTGCAAGACCGCTACGGCCGCACCGGTTGAGCGGCCGCGAGCAGATGCGGGTCCTGCAGGTCTACAAGGCAGCGTTGCCGCACTCGATGGGCGGCATCGAACGGGTGATCGACGGCATCGCGAGCGGCTTGGCGAGTGCCGGGCATGAGGCTGAGGTGCTCGCCATCGGGCCGCGCCTGGAGACCGTGACGCAGGCGCCCGCCTACCGTGTCCATACCGTGCCGGCCGACTTCGAGCGGGCCTCCTGCCCGGTGTCGCTGCAAGCGCTGCCGCTGCTGCGCAAGCTGGCCGCAGAGGCGGATGTGGTGCACTATCACGCCCCCTGGCCATGGGCCGATGCGCTGCACCTGTCGGGGGCTGCAGGTGGCCGGCCGACGGTGGTGAGTTACCAGTCGGACGTGGTGCGGCAGCGTGTCCTCGGCGCGCTCTATCGACCGCTGATGCACGCCTTCCTGCGCCGTGCCGACCGCATCGTCGCCAGTTCGCCCGACTATGTACGCAGCAGCCCGGTGCTGGCTCGCTACCGCGAGCGCACGCGAGTGGTGCCGATCGGCATCGCCGAGGGCCCGTCGGCGGCGTCGCTCGCAGCGCTTGCCGCGGCCTGGCGCACGCGCGTTGGCGGCCCGTTCCTGCTGTTCCTCGGCGTGCTGCGCTACTACAAGGGTTTGCGCTTTCTGCTCGAAGCCATCGCCGGCACGTCGATGCGGCTGGTGGTCGCCGGCGACGGGCCGCTGCGCGACGAACTGGAGGCGCAGGCGCAGCGCCTGGGGCTCGGCGCTCGCGTGATGTTCGCTGGCTGCGTTGAGGATGCCGACCGATGGGCACTGCTCGACGCCTGCCGCGCCGTGGTGCTGCCCTCCCATCTGCGGTCCGAGGCCTACGGGGTGGCACTGGCAGAGGCTGCCTCGCGCGGTCGACCCCTGGTGAGCTGCGCGATCGACACCGGCACCAGCTTCATCAACCGCAGCGGCGAGACCGGTCTGGTGGTGCCGCCGGCGGACCCCGCAGCGCTGCGCCAGGCCCTGGAGCGACTCTGGGGCGACGACGACGCCGCGGCCCGCATGGGCGCGGCGGCGCGCCAGCGTTACGAGCACGGCCTGCGTCAGGAAGACATGGTCGCCGGCATGCTGGCCGTGTACCGGGATGTCCTGCCGCCCCCCGCGTAGAGGCCCGCCGCATGCCGCAGCGGGCTCCGCGGGGTGATCACATCGCCAGATCGTCGTCGGTGATGGTGCGCATGGCCACCAGCGTGACCAGCCCCGCCGGGAAGGTCCCGCCCTGTGGGTTGGTCACGTCCAGAAAGAAGGTCTCGTCCAGCTCACGCGTGCGGTCGCCGATGATCTCGACCGGGATGGCGGCGTGCGTCTCGTCGGCATGGAGCACGAGCCGGCCCTGAGTGGCGATGTAGTCCTCGCCCGCGCGCGCGCTGCCGTCGCGGGTGGTGTAGTCGACGCTGACGATCTGGTCAGGCGCGATCCGGGTGCCGAGAAAGCGCACCAGAAAATACGCCAGAGAGGTTCCGGAATCGCCCTCGGTCACCTTGACGCGCACATCCTCCGGCCGTGACGGCGCGGCTGCGTCAAAGCCGCGCAGGCCCTGGTCGATGAACTGCTGGTACTGGCTCACGCGCTGCCAGAAGCCGGCCTCGCCGAAGCTGCTGTTGACCTGATCATCGACATCCGGTCGGACCACACCGGAGGACAAGGAGGCGATGTAGCTGGCGATGCCGGCGACGCGATCGCCGATGAACGCGGGCCCCCCGCTGTCGCCGGGG
>Ga0172376_10000102_pt1 | contig 100069 bp, 113 predicted proteins | sample Lak35m_FD_121114 | JGI IMG/M metagenome (GOLD analysis project Ga0172376, IMG submission 121114) | Freshwater microbial communities from Kabuno Bay, South-Kivu, Congo - kab_092012_35m | ecosystem: Environmental > Aquatic > Freshwater > Lake | place: Democratic Republic of the Congo... | reverse complement strand
GCACCATGAAAGCTGTGTGGTTTCTTGAACTGATCCCTGAAATATATCTTACGTTTTTCGTAGTCTGTGTCGTCGTCAGAGCTTTCCTGATCTTCAGTGCCTAGCGGCGGAATAGGCCTGAGAGAATTCATGGGAGAAATTCCCGAGACAGGAGTGTCATTCACATATTGAGTCTCTACGTCTACGCAGTTGGACTCTGGCGAAGACTTGCTCTTCATAGAATTAGACATCGAACTCAAATTCGAGCTCATGTTCTCCATGCCAGACTTGAGCTCAGCCATTATAGCTAGATGCATGTTCTGTGTTCTTGTTTTTTCTTGAGTGTAGAGATCTTGCATAAAGGTGTGCCTCGTTACCATATCATCAAAGCGTTCTTGGAGCAGGTTTAGGTCATTGTGTAGCGTGATGCCTTCCACAAATACCAGCATAGAGAAAATGCCCCAAGCATGCTGCATGAAGTCAGACGACAGGCCTAGAGCCCAAGCAATGCCATAATTAAGGCAAATGACAAAAGAAAATAGGCCTATGCTCTTGGCTGCTAACTTTGAAAATTCATGCAAGGCGCGTATCATTTCTTTATTTTTGAATTGACGATAAACATCATATATAAAGACACTGAAACAAAACCAAAAAAAATAATATACACGTGCAGATGCCATGGCTATACCATTCGTTTAGGGTTTAGGCCAATTTATTACTGCTAGTGGCTCTTTCTCCATCGGTGTTTTTTGGATGGACTTGTAGCGGTGCCTTTTTAGATTCCATTGGAGTCATGTGTGTAGTAGACAGAGATATCATCGCCATACTCCCTCGGCATACAAGGGTGTATATCCTTGGACAATACCAACTTGAATAGTTCAGGCGTGAGCTTGAATAAAAAGTGGGTTTTGTTGTCTTCCTTGTTTTTGTAGGGGCTGTTGTAGTGGCGCTTCAATACGAATTCCCTGTACATTCTCTCTTCTTCTTCAAGCATATCTAAAAACCTATCAGACGTGGAAAACCGATCAAGGTTGTAGTTGTCAAGCATGGTATCTGGGCGAACATACGGGATGTTTAGCCATTTCTTGAGGCAGTGGATAATGCATGCTTGATTTTTTGCGACGAGAGGATGGTTGAACGGAAAGTGGTTGTATTGGGTGTGCACCCTCCAGGACGGAAGCACAAATTCTTCAATCTTTTCCGTGATTCTCATCTCCAAGGTCGTGTTGTTGTCTGGCAAGTATGCTACCTGTATCTCAAAGTGTGAATTGTGAGAGGTGTGCACCACTAGTAGAAATTTCCTGACAATGCTACAGAGGCCAAATGGTTTTGAATTGTTGTAGCACCTCTGCTCTCCGTTGTGCATGAATCTCGCAACGAGAGGCGGCTTTGTCTGATTGCACTGCGCGTCCATGTTTTCAATAAATGTCTCAACTAATGCGTGGTATAGCTCCATATGCTTTTCTTTCTGTTTGTGGTGTGCCTCCCTCCTTCTGGCTCTGCATTTAAAGCCTTTGTTAAAAAAAACTTATTGGGTGGGGTGACTTAATGAATGTCATATATAACATAAATGATTTAAATGCATAGCTCTGTGTGCTACTGAATGCATTCTTTAGTCTCTACCCGCACCCGTAGCGAGAGTAGAAGCAACCGCTTTGAATGGGGCCCCTTTTTATTATCACAAAGCACATTCACCTACAGATGCATCACGCTGGGTATGGTGCTGAATGATACAAAGTCCCACCATCCTGCATCTGGGGGTACCATCCTCAAAACAGAATTCGGGACGCCAAGGCACGTAATCAATGATGGTATCCAGGACTGTGAGGTTTGCCTTAAGGTATGATTCCTTATAAGGCCTGGGTCTAATCAATGTTGGCAAAATATTGATAGTGAGATCATTGTTATGATGTTGTTTAACGGTAATGTAGTCAAATGTCTTGTCGTTTTTATTGCGAATGTAGTAGATCGGTGTCGTTTTTTTCAATGGTAACATTATTAGGGAACTTTGAGCTCACGTGAGTCTCTACTACATCTGCAAGCACCACTGCAAAAAAGGTGGCCAGAACAAGAAGCACGCATGTGGAGCACTGGACCATTATATCAAATCCTAACAACCAATCACTAGCTATCATATATTGTTTATGGAAACAAATGTGAAGCAGAAATATATTCTGCTGTATTTATTTATTTATGTGTGCACAGTTTTCTGCACATGTGTTTTTTTATTAAACATTCCCCAATGTCAAGGTCTCAAGCTCCTCCTTGGAGCTGCTCTCCAATTCGAGGAGTTCGTCAACCATTTTATTGAGCTCATGAATTTTGGCCTTGTACTCCTCCATCTGAACCCTCATGGCAGCACAGTCCTCACGCGCATGCTGGATATATTGCTGAAGAAACGCGATGCGCTTAGCCACAATTTCGTCGGGCTTAGCGTCAGGAGCAGAAGAGGCCATTGCTTTTGCAGACAACAACATGTTGTTGGTGGGGGATAAAAGTTTTTTGGCTTTCGTCGTATTTAAAGAAGACACCAGGAAAAAAAAAACAAAAAAGAACACTATTTTGGGAAGTTATTATGTATCATCAAAGTCTTTGTCCAATATAGGAGCTATAAACTGTTGATAGATGCCACTGCAGAACAGGGCTTCATCCATCATAAACAGTGGCTTGAGCCTAGAGTGGGAAGCCATAGCCACAGCCAAATGGCGCTCTACGCGGTCCTCCTCTAGCAGCTCATGGAGGCGTTTTGGCCAGTCTTCAAACTTGCTTGCTTGAACTGGCCAGTCTTCAAAGTTGCTTGCTAGATCAAGAAATGGGCCAAGGTAGCGCGGGATATTGTTCAAAACAGCAGGAATATGCAACGAAAATGGCATCTGAGTCTTGTGATGCATACGACTTCTCATCAATCCTACACGAATGCCTGCATCATTTCGGTTGTATTGAACAATAAAGAGAGACTCCAGAACAGGATAAGCAAAATGAAGCTCAAAAGTGTCAACGAGCTTAGTGGTGAAAGGGGGCTTATCATGCTTATTATACTCGAAGAGAACATCAGTGCTCCTCTTAACTTCATAAACTCTTAAACGCGTGGAAGAACGCGTGTGATGCAGAGATGTCGTCTCTATTTCGTCAACGAGTTCTCTCAAGAACAAAACAGCACCGTTGGATTGCTGTGGGTGGGGTCTGAGAAAGGAACCAGTCAGTCCTTCATATACCATACTACTGCTGAATGCAATGCCAGGAGCAGAGGCAAAGGTTTTTGGCTCTTGTGTGCATTTAAAGCCTTTGTTAAAAAAAAAGCAAAAAAAGGTCCTATTTTGGGCTAAGCTGTGTGGATAAGCTGTGGCTGAAGCTGTGGCTAAATCTGTTTTTTTTTTACCAATGTTCTAAGCCAGAGCTCGAAGGTACAGCTGGGCCCATGAAAAAAGCTTGAGCTTTCTCCTCTGACAACTCAAGAACTAGACTGTACAACTCCTTGTAGGACGCCTTGATGTGGTTCAAAATCAGCAACACTATTTCTTTAGGCAATATCCCTAGATAATTCTTGTCTTGCTTTTTTGCCTTTGCCGACAAAGCGCCAAAGATCACAACTTGCTTGATAGCTGGATATTATTCTTTTAATGCCTCCTTCAAGTCATCGCGGTAGACACTATAGAGTTCTTCAAGCCAATATCCATATGAGGGATTGTTCAAAGCTGGATGAAAATTTTGAAACAATTGGTCCATGACTATGTTTACGTGCCGCATGTACCATGGATTGCACGTGGCCTTGTTTTCTTCCAACATTGCCTTGTTATCAAGGAAAAGTTTTCTTTCATCTCTAAGCATTATGAACATAATCCAGCTAAAAAATTCATTAAGCTGATCAAATTGATATGGATGTGTTATTTTGGGCCAAAACTCTTTGTGCTCGTCTTGCATGAGTCCAGCCTTTCCGAAAAAGGCAAAAACCAAGCACAAAATCACTGGATTCCCAAAAACAAAGTATCTATGATACCAAACTAGCTTTCGAACCCACAAATATCGTCTTTTCTCAGACGATGACATACCAGAGAATTTCTTATACGTCATGTATGCAATGATGCGATGTTTGAAACGAAGAAGTCGCTGAGCACTCGCATGTTCCTTTATCTCCTCCATATGCTCTTTTGGCAAGCAAAAGTAAAAGTTCTGGTATTTAAAGAAGACACTAGAAAAAAAAAACAAAAAAAACTCTATTTTGGTGAGCTGTGGCTAGAGCTGTGGCTAAAAACCAAAAAAAAAAGACTTTTATTTGACAGCTGTAGCCTGACCACAGCCTACGCCCGAAATAGCAGCAAAAAAGCACTTTTTTTATCAGCTGTAGGCAAAAGCCTTTAAATACGCAGCCAAACCTCACTTTGGCATCAACCAGCAAGAACACACAATGGCTCTCGAGCAGTTGCAGAAGCAAGTGGCAAGATGGAGACACAACGTCAATCACCAAGATTCTGTCGTGGGCGACTTCAAGAAGCGTATTTCGCTTGAGGTTGACTCTTTGTTGGCGTTTGAGTGGATTGAGGGTGAGTATGGTGTTCAAAATAAGTTATACAATGGATCTCCAACATATGAGCGCTTTGGCCTTTATTTGATCACGAAAGCCATTGACGTGAATTCAGTGAAACTTCCTCCTTTTGCTTCTGCTTCTGCTTTGATGGCAACAAATAAGAAGGCAGCAGCAGCAGCAGATCATCAAGACAATGATAACAAGAATAATCACTCGCCGCTACTGGATTTTAGTGGCGACACCTTGCTTCACTGGGCGTGCAGATGTGGCAAGTTTTTGGCTGTGAAATTGCTTTTGTCCATGGGAGCAGACAAGAATGCAGTGAATGACAGGGGCTTCAAACCCCAAGATGTGATATGCACGCGTGTGCTCTATGTGCATGGTATTCACTACGATGTATGCAAATTGAAGACATACGAAGACTACGAATTGTCGACTCTTCTTCATGTCATGAAGATGTCGTCATCAACAAAAAAGGGCGCCGCTGTTGTGGACAAACAGACCAAAGAAGAACAGGAAAATGAAGAGGCTGTGTACAAAAAGGATAAGCTTCGCACGTATGTGTCGTGCCAGCACCACTATTATGAGACCTATCTCTTGATTTCTCTGTGCTTTGAGAGCGACGACGAGTATATGGAACGCTTTCGTTCTGTCATTGAGGCTGAAGAAGCAGCAAAAGCCGCAAAAATCCAAGAGGAACGCAACGCTATGTTGGCGCTTAAGCAAGCAAACACAAAGGCCAACAAGAAGCAGAAGCTGAATCCTTAATCACAAAAAAAGGCCACAGAAAAACACTTTATTTGGCACAGCTGTAGCTGAACCATAGTCTAAGCCCAAAATAGCAGCGAAAATTTTTTTTTATTGGCAGCTGTAGCCAAACTAGAGGCTAGGCCCGAAATATATCAACAAAAAAAGACCTTTAAATACGCAGCCAAACCTAGCTTTGGAATCACTTTTTTTGCACACACAAACTAAAAAAAACGGCTAATGGAGAACGCAGTGAAAGACAACATCGACAACACTTGTAGTTCTCCTACTACTTCTTTTCCTCGTCCTCTTCAGCTGCTGCTGCTGTTGCTGCTATTGATGCTGCTTTGGCTCATTCACGTATGTGTTTTTGTGTGTGGATAAACATAAAAAAGAAAAAAATTGATGTCTCAGTAAAAAATTGAGAACCACTATAGAAATAGACGCATTTCTTACGAAAATGGGCGTTGAGGTAGTAGCAGAACCCACAGACGCCAAACCATCATGCAGCTCTAGTCCAAAGTTTAGGGTTAAACCTTATCAACTCATAGATTGCAAATATAATACTGAACACAGAGAGGCCATGATGAGGTACATTGTCACGCCTTGCCATAAATGTTATGTCGTTGGCTTTGACATAGTCCAGCAACTAGTGGTAGTAGGCTTGGAAGAAACAAAACACAATCAGAATAATAAGAATAATAATGACCACCAACCTGCAGCCCTAACTATCGCAACAAAGATGAAGGGAGCGCTCGAGAGAATGGGAGTTGACTATGGCCAATGTCTTGCTGAAGCAATGTGCAATAGGAGTAGGGCTGGTGGACAAGAGCCACTCAGCCAATATCAATTTCATGATGCCTACACAGAAAACTTCGCAGGCGGCTTCGCATTTGGGCCAACCATCATCATATCATTGTCCTGTTTGAAGTCTTTCATCCAAACTTACTGCGACGGTGAAGAGGCGTGTTGCGCCGCTGAAAACGCGCGGTTTTTCGTGTTGGATTTCGTGCATCAGCTTGAGAAGGACCTGGCTTATATGTGGGCGCATAACACCCTAGAGCTGAATCACTCTTAGAATAGCTGTAGCTAGCGCTGTGGCAGTGCCTAAACCCAAAATAGCAGCAAAAAAATGTCTTTTTTGGCAGCTGTAGCCTGACCAGAGCCCAAGCCCGAAATAGCAGCAAAAAAGCACTTTTTTTATCAGCTGTAGGCAAAAGCCTTTATATACGCAGCCAAACTTCACTTTGGCATCAACATATGTCCAGCTTCGACAGCACCCTCAACCACTACAAGAACTATGTGGAACACCATCAGGAACAAAACAAGAAGAGCCTGATGCATGTGTACACTACTCAATTGCAAGCGAAAGTAGCTTTGGAGACTGCTGGCTCTTCTTTGCTACCATTTCAATGGATTGAGGGCGAAAATGGAAGGTGTCCGTTGGATAATGTGCATAGTGCAATTTGTGAGCGTTTTCACCTTTATGTCATCACAAAGGCCATTGACGTGAATTCCACGAAACTTGATCTTAAAAACAAAACACTCCCGCCTTTGCCCTCAATACCACAGCTAAAACATCAACAAGAAGATCTTGTCGTCATTGGCGACAAAAAGCAGAGACACAAAGAAGACACACCGCTGCTGGATTTCAGTGGCGACACCTTGCTTCACTGGGCATGCAGATGTGGAAATGTGGGTATAGTGAAGTTTCTCTTGTGCGTTGGAGCAGACAAAGACGCACTAAATGACAGGGGCTTCAAACCCCAAGATGTGATCTGCACTCGCGCGCATGATGATGGGCAGTTTGTGGGCACAGTTGACCAGAGAAACTTTAAAAAAACGTACATGGACTATGACCTGTCTACTCTTGGTATCATGTTGGGCTTGGTCCAACCTCCCGAAGCTGGAGCTACATCTCAAATCATGCTTTTGAACCACAAACTCAGCCCTTTTGTATCGTGGCAGCATCATTGCTCCCCGAAATATTTAGAAATTGCGTGCTGTCTCTACGCCAAGAATGAGCTTCTGCAGCGCATTTCCTCTGTCATTGAGGCTGAACAGGCTGCTTATGCTGCACGACTCTTGGCTCTTCAGGCACATCAACAGGAAGCAGAGAAAAAACCCATCAAACAAAAGAAGCAGAAGCTGAATCCATAATCAACTAGTTTAGGTGTGTTATGGCTGTACTCATGGCTGTCGTCGTGGCTAAACAGAAGCAGCAGCAGCAGCAGCTGCTGTGGCCAACTCGCATGTTTGATTTGGTTTGCGTTTGTGAATAAAAAAAGTGTGAAACAACCTACAGCTACACAAACTTTTTTTGACAGCTGTACCCTAACTAGTGCCTAATCCCAAATTAACAGCAAAAAAGCAATTTTTTTTTCATCTATAGCAAAAAGTCTTTAAATACGCGTTAGGGTTTTTAGAAACGACGGCGTTGGAAACCTATATCAAAACCCTCGATTTTGGCCGTTTGGACTTCGTTTACATCGAAACGCATTTTTTGCCGGGGGATTTCGGTTTAGGAGCTTTCTAAGCTAATTAGAAACTTCTAACGCGTTGATTCAGCGTTTTAACAGCTTTAAACAACGCAGCACGCAAACGCTTTAGTTTAACTCAATTCCTTTGTTTTAAGAGTTTTGTTGTTTATTATTTTTGGAACACGAAACTAGTCATCATTAGAGTTGAAGTGGATTTTTTTTCACTCACAACCTTATTCACTGTTCGGCCCTTCGGGCCTCTCTTCCGCGGCGTTCGATGGCGAGTTAAGCCCATAGAGCTCGCTCCTTTTTGGAGCTCGCTTATTGTTTTCGAATGCGTGCTCGCTCCTTTTTGGAGCTCGCTATCGGTTGACGACGATGACGAGTCGCGCTTTCGGGTTATGCTTTCTGTTTGGGCTTTTTGTTTAGGGTTTCGGTTTTAAGCTAAGATTTTTGCTTTCTGTTGTTTAGGGTTTAGGGTTTAGGCTGCAGCTCCAAAAACCATTGTTTCGCGCGCCGGAGGCGCGCTTTTTTTCCAACAGCAGTCTCTTCATCTTTTAGAAAGTATATAAATACACACAAAAAAATATTATTCCATTGGTTTCATTTTAAAGTTGAGTGATGGCCAATGCAGCGCGTATTGTGGAGAGAGCTAGGCAATTTATTCAAGAGAGCCTCGTGATGTTCCGAGTCTGTGATGTGATTTGGGATGAATATCCTGCAGCCACTCGACTGGCAGATGCGAGCGCGCGTGCTGCAGAGGAGTTTGCTACATTTTTCCAGCGATTAGTTCCAGCCCGCTTTTGGCTGGACGATCTCCGCCAGTTGCACGAGCAAGATCAAGGGCTGCGTCTACTTCGCCGACAGCTGAATATTGTAGCGAATCTGTACAGCCGGCGAGTGTTGGAGTGGAATGACGAGTTTCGGAGGAGACACTACCAAAACGAACACCAATTCAATATTGTGGCTGATTTTCTTGAAGTTGAGCAATGGGAGATTCAAAACTTTTTGCGCTTCTATATCGACAGGACTGGGGGTCCTTTTATGATTGGAGTTCGGGATCAAATTGCGCTGACGAGGTTTGCGGGCCCAGCGAGGAGCCATGAATTGGCGCCGCTGCCATGGCCTGCTTTGACTGCAGAAGAGCGAATGGCCTATGGTTTGGCGGGGGAACCCCGAGTTTGGACTCGGGAGACTCGCATTGAACACATCAATGGCATGATTTTGAATGAGCACCGGGCTTTCATGCACGATGACCAGATCATGGTTTTGCCTCATGTGGATGTGCAGCTCAGGAATTTGAGGCGCGCACTTGGCGTTGAGGAACCGCCTGAGCCTGAGAGCCGATTTCAAGACATGAATAGGGCTGGGAGCGATCCCTTTGACTGTCCCACTTGTTTTGAGACTCAGGATCCAGCTGCTGGTGCTCAGTATGTGAGGACGGACTGTGGTCATCGCTTTTGTTTGGATTGCATTCGGAATTGGGTTGAGGTGCAAATGCATCCGTCGTGTCCTATGTGCAGACGAACCATATAAGCCTGGTTTCGGTTTTAAGCTTAGGTTTTAGGCTTCATCTCTAAAAACCATTGTTTCGCGCGCCGGAGGCGCGCTTTTTTTTGCTAAGTATTTTTTATTTAGAACACAGGGTTTAGGGTTTAGAAAATATAAAATTAATCGTCGTCGTCGTTGTAGTTTTTCTCAATGCACTCTCTTATGAGATCTCGCATGCAGAAGCCATATTCTTTTTTTTTGGGTGGGTAGTCAGAAACATTCAATGCAGTGCTAGCTAGAATCTGGTATGATTTAAGGAGACTTCGCAAAAGCACACGCACCGCTTTGACAAAAAGTGAAATAGAGGTTACTTGGTTTTTGCGAAAGAAGTTGAAGATCTTCTCCTTCGTTGAATAGAGCTTCGTTCCACAAATGAATGATATCTGCCATCCTTCTCCCGTCCTTCAATTTTCTGTATTCAGCTTGATAGTTGCACACAAGATCTTCGATAAAATACATCCCGCCTGGATTCAGTGTAGGCCAAAATACATCAAAGCTATTTTTCATCATAGCATTGTGATGGCCACCATCGTCTATTATTACGTCGAATTTGCCACCAGTGATTGAAACCCATTGTTCCAAGGTACTCAAATCTTCTTGATCGCCTACTAATGTTTTAACCCCCATCATGTGTGGACTGCTATCAGCATACTTTTGCACGCACTGACCGTCATAATCAGCCATCCAGATTTCTGACTCTGGGTGCAAAAACTTTTTCCAGACTTGCACTGACGCCCCAGGACCATAATGCATGTTGCAACCCAGTCCTATCTCCAAGAATTTGATTGGTTTTGTCCTGAATGTTACCAAAAATATTCCGTACATGACGTGATAGCTGTGTCTCGTCACTTTGTCAGTCACAGGTGATATAGAGAGTGCTAAATCACGGAAGTGCTGAATATTCGAATCTTTGCTGGTGCAACGAAATTCGCTGTGGTTCTTCTCTGAATGCTTGATTAACGTATTGGATTGGAACTCGACATTCTCTGAATGCTTGATTAAGGTATTGGATTGGAACTGGACACTCTCTGAACGCATGGATGGACTTAGCGTGAAACTCGGGTTTTCTATGGAATGAAGCAGTGGCTTTTGTTCTTTAAGATCATGCATCAAGTCTAGAAAGCAGCAATCAAGCGACGAATTGACTATCAAAAACCCCAGAATGAATCCACCCCCAAACAATAGAGGCGCGCGAATCTTGGACATTCTATTTTTGAGAATCGGAATCATGTTTCGCACGCATATATTTGACATTCTATTTTTGAGAACTGGAATAATGTTTTTGCACTCATATCCCTTTTTCCCTTTTTTTGGTTCCTATAGTTTTTTATTCAGTAGCTAAGGCAATTGCTTGAGGCGCTTTTCGCACTTCTCTTTGAGCGTGTCGAGGTCTTCCAACAGATAGCCAATGTACTCCATGTGGCCCAGGGCTTTTTTAATTAATTTTTTGTTTTTGGCTTTTTCCTTGCAGCTCTTGCTCTTGTGGTTCTTGCTGCTGAGTAAGTGCATGTATTCGTCTTGGTGGCGGGACACGTGGTTGACAAGGCGCATGGTCTCCTTCTCGATAACGGCATTGAGCCTCTTCTGCTTGCGGTGATTGCTGAGACGGCGCGACTTTTTGTTTTTCTTGGGAATAGTGTCTGAGAGCTGGTTGTTCGTGATGGTCTTGTAGGCAGTCGAGGTAGTCGAGGTCATCTTTTTGCACTTGTGTTTTGGTTTTCGCGTTGGCACTTGTATTTAAAGGCTTTTTGCTACAGCTGAACAAAAAAACTCTTTTTTGCTACTAATTTGGAATTAGGCACTAAACCTCCTACACTAGTCCCAAAATAGGGTTTTTTTTACTAAAAAATGGATGCACGTGTTGGTTGAGCTATGGCAGCTGCTAGAGCTGTTTTTTTGGAGTGTTACTCAGAACAGATGCTAGAGCTGAGAACCCTTTCTTTTTTTCTCCTCTTTGTAGGCAGCCAGAGCAGCAGCTCGTTGCTGTCTTCGCTCCCTTTCTTCCTGCTTTTTCTTCTTCTCGTATTCTGCATTTTCTTTTCGCTCTCTTTCCCACATCTCATGCCTCTTGGCCGCCAAGCAAGCGTCTCCATTCTTGGCCTCTTCAAGCAGTCTGTCTTTAAGACCCAAATGGAGGCAAATGTTGGTATATGGCGCAAATGAAGTAGCCTGACTGCAAAAGTATTGACTCTTGGTAATCATCTTGGATTTTAGAAAATCGTCAAACGTCTCATTCTGGTCGGCCTCGCCATCCACACGTGGTTGTTTTTGAGATTCAAACCAATCCTCAATGCGCCCAAGGTCTTGCATGCTATAATCTTCATATTCAACGTATTGTCCAAGGATATCCATCCTTGCATAGCTCCAATGTTCATGCATGCGGCGGTTGATGCGAGTGCATACCACATCTTCTGGTTTCAACCCCTGGTCATTGACTGCATTCTTGTCTGCTCCCATATTTAACAAGAGCTGCACAGCAGTTAGATTGCCAGACCTTGCTGCAAAATGCAAGAGCGTGTCGCCAGCCACCATAAACTTTTTGGGATTATCTTGAAAGATCTTCACTCCATTTTCAGACAAAACCAACGAAGGAGAAGAACCAAAAACAGGCGCAGGAGCCAAAGAAACAGGAAGACGCTTACCATTTGAAGGATATACAGTGCCAGCATGCAGGTAGCGCACCATGGCAATACAGTGCAATGTTCTCAAAAAAACCCCCCCTTCACAAGTTTCAATGGTGGAAAATAAGGCATAATTGCTTGCTTCTTCCTTAATTTGTTCCATGATTTTCGCATGTTCCTCTTTTCCTTCTTTTTCTTTGCTCTCAAGTTGAGCAATAGCAGAAGATACGTAGCTAACAAACGTGGCCATGGCAAGAGATCTTGTGGTGAGATGAGAGAAAGCCAATTCTGTTTTGTATTTAAAGGCTTTTTGCTACAGCTGAACAAAAAACTCTTTTTTGCTACTATTTCCGGCGTGGTGCTGCTGCTGCTACAGCTCAAACCAAAAAACAAAAGCGTGCACGAGAGGCAAGTGAGCCAAGAGCTGACACATTAAAAAATGCGCGCACGTGAGGCAAGCCCAAAATAGACGCTTTTTTTGTCAACCTCGTGCGGATTCTTTTTTGAACGGTGCAGCAGTTCAATGCTAGAGCTGTCCCACGTGCAGGACAAAAAAGAGTGCCGGAAATAGTAGCAAAAAAACAAAGTTTTTTTGTGCTGTAGGGAAAAGCCTTTAAAGAGGTCAGGAAATGAAGATTCGCAGCAAATGTCCACGTTTTCCAAGTCCCAGTTCAACAACAAGAAGAGGAAGCAAGAGGAGGTAAAATCTGATGATGAATCAGACCGTCTTTTTAAAATGGCAGTCAAGCGCGCGTCCAAGGATGATAAGCTCTATGTAGCCCAGATGCTGACAAAAAAGTCTTCAGTTGCCAAGAAGCCCAAAAATATTCTGAAGCAGAATAAGAAGAAGGTGGCAAGCAAGAAGAGTTGGAAGGATCTCATTTTCAAGAAGAATGTGGATGTCAGGCGAACCAACAAAATTGAAAGAATAGAGAAGGAGTCTGCTGCAACAACTGCTGCACTGAAGCTCATGGAAGCAAGCGAAGAAAAGAAGAAGAAGAAGGTTACCTTTAAGCGAGTCAGCAAGACTTTGCTGGATTCTGATGACAGCGATGATGAGGATGACGAAACCTACAGTCCGTCCATCATGTCTTCGAGGTGCTTGAAGGTTTGGAAGAAGGGGAAAAAATACATTTATGAGGCTGATGATGATGGTTCTGCTCCAGAAAATAACGATGATGATGCAGATCGTCTGGTTGACCTCAAGGAAACCCCTCCAGGTAATTTGGAATTGCCTCGTCCAACCGACGAATACAATAGCAATTTCACGAATCTCTATCCCATTGAATACACTAGAGGCTCTGGCTTTGAAACATTGGGCGTGGATGGTGAATACGCGCACTATATGAAGTCGTACATGGTCTTCTCTCACATGCACAGAATTTCTCTGGGTGTGGACAAGACTATGCAGTATTTGATGCAAGAGCAGGGGAAGCAGCCCCACTCTTGGGACATGCGTCTACGATTGGATCACAAGGGAATGCAGGATTGTGTCCTCAATGAGGTGAAGGAAATTGAAAAATCGTGTCGCGCAATGATCAATGAGATTTATTGCCTCAAGCGTTTCAAGAAGGCGACGATCAGACATATGTATCCAGGCTTTTTCCAGAAGAAGAATGTTTCATTTGGTGCAGAGGGGGCAGCAGCAGCGCCTGTTCCAAAAAACAATGCGAAAACGCCAAAGAGTGCAGCCAATAAAAAGACGAAGAAGGCGAAAAACGCAGCGCCTCCTATCATCATTCCTCCTGCAACGCCCATGGACCCCGACCACTATGGTATGGCCAATTTTGATTTCCAAGATGTTTTGAATCACTGGGAAGATGATGAGCCTCAGGGAGAGGAAAACAATGGAAATGAAGATCGCGATTATCGCGAAGATGAGCTCGCAGAGGAGGATGAACAGGAGCAGCAAAATGAGGGCGAAGAATCTCCTGCAAATGATTTTGTTGCCGCTCCAATGACTCCAAGGGCTGCTCGCACCGCTTTTGAAATCGCAAGGTCTATGGATGAAGCTTGGGTGGAGGTGTTTGGCACTGGCAACACTCCGCCTCAACAAGAAGAAGAAGAAGAGCAAGAGTCTTCTTCTGGATTGGTTTTGCCCCAGACTCCCTTTGTGATGTACAGCGATGCAGGCGCTGAGACTTTTTTTCAGTCCAAGGCAACTAGTGCTGAGCCTGGGTCCAAGAAACAGATGGAGTACAATTCCATGCTTCAGATGGCCAGGGATCACAACAAGGAAATCCAAAACAATGCTGGTGGAGCTGCTGGAGCCGCTGCTTCGAGCAGCAGCAAAAACTACATGGATGCGCTCATGCGCTGAATAGTGTAGCCCGCCTCGGCGCGCCCTTGGTCTTCTTGGGCGCGCCACCCAAACCCTTAAAGCATTAAAAAACGAAATGATGTATGCGCGCGCGTTTTGTGTCTTTGAATATTATTTTTGGGTTTGCTTTATAGCGTGCTTGCATGACTTGGAGATTGATAAGAGCTATACAAACTGTTAACCCCATAGCAATTCATCATGGCTCGCGCTCGAGCGTTAGGAATACAAACTCAGTAGTTTGAATAGAATGCATGCTACTGCTGTTGCTTATTTCTAGAGTCCAAGTCCAACCCCAGAAAAAGAGATCTACCAGGGTGCTGTGAATTGCTAGGAAAACCACAAGCACAGTAGTATACTGCCATTCAAATATCTGGAAGGAACAATAAGCTAGAGCAATAGACGACGCTGCAAATACAACGGAAATGAGCAAGGTAGGCACAATTTTCTTGAGAGAGGCAAAAGGCATGAAGAATGCAGCCGAAATCAAGAAGAGAAAATAGGGTATCAGAGTCAGCTCATAGATTTGAGAGTCTTTCCCAGACAACATCATCTGGATGCTGAAGTTTAGGAAGGCTACAGTGCACAGTGTGGCGCTCACGCACCAAGCATAAAACACTGGCTTCGCATTGAGGCCAGCCAACATGTTGTATTGTGGCCAATAGAGATAGTAGCTGACGAGCACGAGAGAGCCCATGATGAAAAATAGCGAGATATATGCGGTTTGCGCTGGATTCATTGTAGCAAAGCTCTTAGATGAAAAAAATGTAGCAGCATGTTAGACTTAAAAAATGGGTTTATATAGGAATGTACATATGGAGTTGTAGGCGGAATCCGTCACTTGACATGGAGCATGCAACAGGATTGCTTTTCGCCTCGGAATCAGAGTTGGATGCAGCTTTTCTGAGCATTTTGTACAATGCTATGTTCATGGCCCTTTGCGAGGAAGCGATTGAAGAAGCAACCAGGAACGCTCTGTCATGCATAGAAGATGATCAGTCTGCTCATTCCACAGATGTAGGAGAGGCGGAAGAGGATGAATAAACAATATGTTTAAGCCATACCTGGTGATACACCCAAAATAGTTTCAAAAACAAAGTTTTTTAGTGTGCTGTGGACACCAGGCTTTAAATACAAGATTTTCTATGACCATACTCATAAAATGCAGAGCCACGCGAAGCATAGCGTCAAGTATACTCTTAAATGGTGTGTGTTGGTCAATGTATGTCTGCTAGCATTTCTGGTGTCTATGTGTGCTCTCTTCACTGATACCAAAAAGAATGTGTACATGAGGTATGGGCCTAACGAGTCGCTAAATATACTGGGAATTACCATAGACACTTGGCCAAAATATGTATTGCTTCAGTTGTGCATATTTGCGTTTCAGATTGCAGATACCATCATTCAGGAGTTTGCTAGTCCAGTATTGGGGTTCAACATCTACAATCCAGACAAGAAGGAAATCACAGATTTTACTCGATTTGAGCTTCAGTTCTTTGCACAGTCATTTTGGTTAATCAACAACATAAAGAGTGCTATCATGCTCATAATATCCATTACTCAGATGGATTTGGCGATGAGCAAAGTAGTATATAGTGAAATCGCCGGCATCTACACCATTGCAACTTTAATTGCCCAAAAAACGTTTGTCAATCACAATAATAGTGAATGTGATGTGGAAAAGCCTCTTATTGAATCTCCAGTCTAATCTGTGCCTTGTATCCTTATTTTCCTTATTTTGACACTTCAAAGTTTCTAAAACAAAATTTTTAGTGTGCTGTGGGGAACGCAAGGCATAATACAATAAATGCTAAAAAACAAAACACAACAATGGCATGTTTGTGTGAATGTATGCTTGCTAGTATCTGTCGCGTTTATGTGTGCTTTCCTAACCGAATACATGACACTCTGGTTTTGGATGAAACAGAACAGTATACATAAAGACAGCATCTCATCATCAGCATACTACACTAGTCGCAAACACAAGTTTTTGCATCGACTTTCACTCAACTCACGCTATGGCAATTGCCTGGCTATCGCTCTCGATAATGTGTCGCTGCCACATGCTGAAAACGCGGAGCTCCCTCACTCTTTTCGAAACGTGAATGACATGTTTGTGGTGCACTACAGCAAGAGCACTGCGCGATACTGGTACATAAACCAGATGCTAGCCCAGTTTAATCTGACAGCGCGCTTCATGAAAGAGTTGGACAGGGAACAATTAGGCGGTCTCATCAGGTGTATGCACGGCAACTACAGCATCTCGTTGTTGCACTCTGAGATTTCGCTTACCGCAAAACACTTGGCTATACTGTATCTCATGGTCGTGCATAAGATTCCAAATGCGCTTGTGCTTGAGGACGACGCTTTTGTTTCAAGCAACACAGCGAGATTCAAGCGAAGCATGTCGGACCTCATAGACCAGACGCCTAAGCCTTATGACATGCTTTTTCCTGGAATATGCCTGGACATGAATTGCGCGCGCCGCCCTGTATGCAAAATGTCGAGGTCGCGCTGTGCGCACGGCTATGTGGTGACTCTCAGGGGCGCAATGAAGGTTCTGGACCACTTGAGCGATGAACACGCAAATTTGCCCATTGACCATATCATGAATCACGCGAACCTCGTCATCTATTGGGCAAATCCTCCAATAATAGGCCAAACCAGCTCAGTGGAGCATGTGAAGACTTAAATGTTTAATCCCATAAAACCAAAAAAAAGAAATGAATTGGTCTTAAATAAAGTTGATTTGTCTCTAAGCACAACATACCATGCTCAGGAGTTGTGTTGAATGCACAGTCTTTGGCCTAGGCTTGGGCATGGGCATAGTCTTTGGTTTAACACTGACCATCCTAGCAGTGGATTGTTTCACCTGGTTTTTTCAAGTGAAATACGAATTATAACCTGTGTGCAGATGTTTTCTGACTTGGTGGATATAGCGAAAATCGCGTTTGCAAAACCAAATGGCACCTCCAAGTACCAAATCATGCGCTCTCCGCCTACATTTGCGCACTCATTTGTATTCTTTAAGCGAGTAGATGTTCAATCAGAGAGAATTTTGCTGCAGAAAGAACCATATGCCCAAGTTTGGCATCCGCACAATACCAATGTCTTCACGAACAGGACAGAAGAATGGTATGCGTATTGCGCGTTTTTGGAACAAATTTTGAGTGGTTTCCGCTACACACTGTCCACCATAGTAAATTTTATGAATAGTGATGTTGGAGACAGATTGTACGTAGCATGTTTTAGCTATCTTAAGCGCTTTGACCCGCCCATTGACTCTTTGTTTGATCCTAATTGTCATCTGAATCAAATGACTGAAACGTTATTTAAGAATGTGTGCAATTCAATTGCAGTCAGAGACAAGCCCACTATACTCTTTAACGTTCTGCTCTCTTTTAAGACGCGCTGTCTGCAATGCACCGAAATTTATAGCAGCGGACTCGTGTTGACTGTCTTTGATAGACACTTTAAGATTCTCAAGGGCGAATTTGAGGCATTGATTCCTTATGCCTGTCGTGTGTACCAAGAAGATATTGCACAGTACAGATGCAAGACCAAAACATGGATGCGGATTCATGGGTGCTTGAGAAATGCAGTGGGAGAAGACTTGGCGCAAAATATCATGAATAAGTACGCATACTTGGTGGCTCAAGAAAAAGTGAAACTACAGCTTCTACGCGTGCGTTGTTTGGTGGATTGATTTATTAAAAAATTACGGAAGTTGAAGGGGTTTTGTTAGACATATTTGAAGCGATTTGTCATGTCTTTCACGCTTTGAGCATACTTACGAATAGCCCATTCTGCTAATTGTTTAGGAGTTTTATGCTGGAGATCACTAGCCCATTGGGGGTGCTGTGCTGAATGATAATGAGAATCAATAAGGCATCCATGAATCCAGTCATACAAAAACACTGTGTTTCTCACGTGTTCTTCATCATAATACCTATGATATCCATCGTGAATTGGAGGAGTCTGAACATGTTTAAGTTCGTTTTGGTACTGTTTTAAATAATGAAGGACATCAACAGCAGATGTGCTCCAATTTAACGAATTCAAATTGTGAATCAGAGTGTCAGTCAGAGTATCAATAGCATGCACCCAACTCATGGTTTAGTCTATTTGGGCATACACTTGAACATATATAGTTCAACTCATACTAACAACCATGATTTATTCAAGGAGCAGTTCATTCACAAATTTTGCCTTTATTTAGTTTATGTTTTTAGTTAAAAAAAACTGGGTTTAAATGTGATTCAACAGCTGACAATGACAACTATCCATCATGTCCTCTGACTCCGGTTCAGACACGTCTGGAGACGACACAGATGAAGAAATAACAAGACAACAAGAAGAAAAGGCAGAAGAATTGAAACTGACGTTGCGTCCTTGTGTTTGTCGGGATCACAGCCACAAAAAACACACATATTCATATGCAGGCGAGGGCGGTAATCAGCTAGCGATGGAAATGCGAGTGATTGCTTTAAACTATTATACATCCAATCCTCAGAGATACAATTTGATCAATCCTAATGATTGGCTTGCTAACGACTTTAATAGACTTCATGATTTCTCTTACCCAAGTGCAGCAGATCACCCTTCCCTCTCGAAAAACCGCAAATTCCTCTTGAGACTAAGTCATCCTTTAAATTATGAAGAAGAAAAAAGGGTACTTACCTTGATTCCCAACCAGTGTTTCCTCTATCTTGATTATTCAAAGAGAACTAGAACAGTATATGCCAATGCATATGCTGTGGGTGAACCGATAACATTTGACTTTAATCATCCTGCTTTTGTGGGAAACAAACAGCAGATGCTCAAATATTTTCTGTTTTTTCTCGAAGAAAATAACCCACGAGCCAAGGGATGGCATCGTTGCGAGATTCAATTGTATTGGAACCGCTACTTCAACCAGAAGATTGCGTATGATAATATTGAGGCTAAACTCGAAGCTTTTGCTATGGCTTCGCACAGGAGGCTAGGGGCACAGTCTACGCCCTGGCTCTCGACATTTCTGCACGCCAACATATTTCAAGATTTTTTTTCATTCCAAAATGAAGACGCGGGCCCATATGCCAAGAGGCCGCTCTAAAAAACACAATCTAGGGCTAGGATTCAAACAACTCGCGCTTGCACATGGGGCAATTGGAAGCGCCTGTCTGAATCCATTGCTGCAGGCAAGGAGTATGAAATGTATGCCCGCAAGGCGTGTTGAAGTGAGGCGTCCAACCCGGTGTTCCAGGCTTGACATCACCTATGCATATAGAGCACTCTTTTTCATCGCTATTAGCTCTGCCATTGCCTTCTAGCTGACGACGAGGCTGAGGCGGCGGAGGAGGCGCAAATGGCCTGTTTCCGCTTCCAAATTGAAATGGTGGGAGCACAGTGCCTGGTGGCACGCGAAGACGTCGAAGATCACCCATAAAGCCTCCTTCAGGAGCTACAGCTACAGGATTCGCACCTAGTCCCCCAACCACCACGACATTTCGCATGATTCTGTGAGCGTTTTCAAATCCTTGCGCAGAGGTCAGAGCCAATAGATCACGCTGCATCACAGGCGCGCGACCTTGACTCAATCGGTGAAACTCTTGCATGCTTGCAGCCAAAATATCAGCATCACGCTGTTCAAAGGCCTCGAAATAATTTGGATTTTGTGCATAGCTATCGCGATTCTGCCACTCAAAGTATCTTCTCTTCAATAAAATGCCATTGATTAATAAAGAATGATACGTGGAACTCTGTGACCATAGATCCTGGGGAAATTGTCTCTCAATGTCTTGTTTTAGACGATCGTGCATGTCTAACAACTGAAACATATGTTCAGCTGCGTGTTCTTCGTATTGAGAATAATCAGTGATGTCTGGGCGTTGAATCCATACAGTATCTCTCTGCATTATGGCTTGCCGAGCTTGGTGATTGAAACCGCGAATGGCGATTCGGATTTCTTCAGGCAATGGATCGCGAGGCAAAACTCGCTGTCGAATGTTTAAGTTTGGGTACCCATTCATTGACATTTTTTATTGATTTCTTTATGAGAAAAGAGCCTTGACATATATATTGGACTATACCCATAAAAAAACTTTTGGAGTATGGTCATATATCCCTAGAAGGTTTTCTAAATTTTGTTGCTTTAAAAAAATATATTGGGATTCAATAGGATGTCTACAATTCGTATTCACTTTGAGTTAAAGAAATGGCAAATGTTTATGTGATGTTTTTAAATCAGTGGCTAAGGCGGTTGCACATTGTCATATTCGTCACATTGAGTATATGCTTCATCATTATAGCAATATCTTATTTTAAGTGGCACCAAGAAAAACACATAGTTGAGATAAAAATCCATAAATCAACACAAATGTTACTACCACAAAACGATTCGCGCAGGTCACAGCAGCTATCAATACCTAAACAACATTGGGTGAAAGCCACACTGAGACATCTCCTAGGAAATCAACTCTTTATTGCAGCTTCTTCTTATGCTATAGCAAAAGCTCGAAACGCACGATGGTGCATCGAGATTTTACCTAATGAAGACATTCTCATAGACACCATACTAGATTGGGTAGAAAAACCAGAGCCATGCCCTGTATTCCAACCAGAGGCATTCACATTAGTAGTGGAGCACCTAGCTTGGACAAATTATCAGGAAAAATTTGTAGAGTGCTGTCCCAATCAAAGCATTCACGTCAAAAATTATTTTCAGTCATACAAGTATTGGACCAATCACGACGTACAGATTCCATTTCAGTTGAAGAAAAAAACGTGGGGCATGGAGTGGGCAAAAAACAATAGTGTGAGAGTAGGCATTCACATCAGGAGAGCAGATTATGAAATGCAACCTAAATACAGAAAATTTATGCCCCCTACTTTGTACTACGAAATATGCATTCATTATATCCTCAAACAAACAAAACACGGGATTCCTAAATCTTCTTTTTGGGTCACGAGTGACGACATGCTGTGGGTGCAGTCGCAGTCCATTTTTGAAGGCATGCAAATGTCTACATTCGCGCAGGCAGATGAGATCATGAGCATTCTCAATGCATGTGAGCACATGATATCAAGCACTGGCACATTTAGCTGGTGGTCCATGTATCTGATGCAAAACCAAGGTGGAATTCAAATGTATTATCACTATGAAGACTATCTGGACGTGCCCTCTGATTATGACATGAAAGATTTTTATCCCTCATCTTGGGTTGGTGTCGAGCTCATAAGAAAATCATCATTTGTTTCAATCTGAAAGTCAGAATCACGCGAGCTCATAAGAAAATCATCATTTGTTTCAATCTGAAAGTCAGAATCACGCACGAGAGCTATGGTGTTCTTTATTGAGAAACGAAAAACCTCAATACCAATCAACAATGGCGCTTCCGCGCATTATCTTGGGTTTGCGCAGCCTCAAGAGCATCAATACGATCCATCAAAGATGCTACCACGGCCTTGTTCTGCATCTCGAGCTTGTGAATCTTGTCAAGCAGAGTAAGATGCTGTACCATGTCCCAGTACTGAGGGGATTGCTTGAGCTGAGCCATTGCATTCACATGACCTCCACGACGTTTGTGGTCTACATAAGAATTGTGCAAGTTTTGAAGCTTGTCAAACGAATTGAATGCCTTCATCTCCATATCATCTGCCATCTTGCAAGCTTCGTGTTCCATATATTGTTGGAGATTGGCAAAGCGATCAGAAGGAAATTCCCCCAATTCCTTGACGTCCTCATCCAAAGCAGCTCTCATGGCCTGAACAATATCCTTAGAGAAATGTTTAGAGCTTTGGTTCTCAGGCAATGCAGTCTTGAAGATATTCTCAAAAAGACCAGTCATGTAGTTCATATTCCCAATTGAATGGCGAAACTCATCATAAAAGTTTTGCATCTTTGAGCGCAATTCATGCGGGAGATGGCGGAATTGGACCAAAGCCTCCATATCCTTGATCCTCGCATCCATGACTATAGCATAGTCCCAGCTCAAAGACGGAAACTCTTCAGTGTATTGTCCACTTGGGCCACTAGGCAATATCATGCGCTTCACAATCTCGGGATCCACTGGCTGCATGGTAGCACGAGAAAAGAACACATGCTAAACATATTAAAGGCCTTTCAGCTATTTTCTTTTTTAATAAAAAAATGGATTAGATCAAAGCAAATAAGCCTAAATTTTAATGAATATACGAACTAGCATTGGCATCAAAGCAGCCATTGGGCTGAGAATCCACAAACCAAAGTCCTCTACTCCGCTGCTCTTTTAGAAATGTCAAGTCTTTGAATTTGGATTGGTCATATTCACTATGAACACCATTCTCAATTTTTCTAATGAATTGACGAGTGTCTGGGAAACACCAACTGCAATGCCAGCCGATCATTGGAAGCAACTCTGTGCTCGAAATCCGGCACATGTTAAAGCGTATGTTGTTGCTCTGCATCCCGCATTCGCCTTTCAATTGAGCCCAAGACACTATGGCTCCTATTTCCCACGGCTTAGGATTCACCCATTCAAAGCCATAGTAGCTCCAGCGCAATGAGATGCGAAAGGCTGTCTGCCCTCTAGGATGATCAAACCATCGAAGCATTCGCATGTGATCTCCTGAAATAAATTCGTCCATGTCTGTGAAGATTATCAATGCGTCGTCTTGGAGTTCATGTTTTGTCGTGTAGTTTTGCACTAATGCCAAACCAAGCTGGTTCTTGATATAGACTTCCTGCTCCCAATACTGAAAGTTGGAAACAGCGCCTGGTATGGGAAGATACATCACAGAAAAGGCACTGTGATTGTTTTCATTCGCAGCAGAATATGCATCAGCAATAGAACTGTTAAAGCACATAGTGCGAGGCCGATGTGAATTTGAAAACTCAGGTTCGCCAACCACTAAGAGGCGAGCATGTTGGCCCATCACCTCTGCCTTAAGGAGAAGCATTTCTTCTTCACAGTCATATGGTGAGAGAATCACAATGTCTCGCGGCGCAAGTCTAGGAATCCATCCTGCAAAAACATCTTCCACGCGAGAAATGGCCATCATTTGAGGAGGACATTTCCTGCCTTCTCTCAGCGACATCTTATCGCCGCCATGATTGTCTGCATGCAGTCTTTCTATGATTGCCTGCGTCTTTTGCTTTAATGGTTTTGATACTGCTGACTTGACACTGACGTTTTTCTCTGGAGATACGATAACTAATTTTTTTTCTTTTGGAGCTGTGCGATAAGGTATTTGGAGCAACACTAGATTCCCAATACAAGATAAAATCAATAGCAATACATAGAAAAAAAACCTCATTCTGCCACCAAATAAAATCTCCTTCTGAAACACGTGGTTTGAACAGTATTAAACTACAAATACTGTATCACGCATTAAAAAAGCGCTTGGCAAGAATCATGTAGGCAAAAAATATATCACAGCCGAGCCCATGACGCCCAGTGCGGCCAGTTTGCCAGGGGTGATTACCCACCTCTTATACAGCAAGTTACTCAGCAGTACGTTCAATTTTTTTTGATTTTCGTGTTTGACATTAGTTAGTGATGATGGACGCTTGGAATTCATGTTTTAAACAAATGAATGGCAACTATGACTCTTTATATACACTCACTCACATTCAAGGGACTTAGGCTTTAATACAAAATCCACACTTTTGAGATCTGATTTTTAGTCTAGATCAGTCTCTTCGTACATGGCATATTTTTGCCTCAGCGTCGTAATAAAGACATCGAGAGTGCCACAGTCATGAAACTCAAGCGGTAGAACCCCCCCGTGTTGGCGGATGGCGTTTGTGGCGATGAGGGGCACGGAGGCAATCATGGCTGGAGTGTTGCTGTACGAGGACCAGCCATAGTTGGCGTGCTGAATGATGCCAGAGGCCCCCAAGAGCAGCGCAAAGTTGTTGTAGTCCAAATTGCCAGACACGAAGCCGTCCAGAAAATCGAGGGCGGAGATGTAGCGCTTCAAAATGTTCCTGGCGCGCGTCTGATTGTTGGAAATCACGAAAATCTTGTTGAGCTTGCCAAACGGCCAGAGAGTTTTAATGACTTTGCGCAGCACAGTGCAAGTGCAGTATGCACTAGGGCGGTCATCCGCATGCATGTGAATGGCCAGATAGAATGGAGGGTCTTTCACCATAATCTTGAAATTGTTCTGAAGAGCGTACACGTGAACGAGGCGTGCCACCACCCGATAATTCTCAACAAAATTAGACTGATCTTGGAAATCATAAACTTTGATGTACTTAGAGGCTGTGGTATAAAGCTGATCCAGTCCAGACTCACTATTCTCATACTTGACTCTTGACATATTTTGGAGAAAGCCAGAGTTTTGCGCCACAAACTCAGGAGACATAATTTTCATGTGTGTCAATTGAGCGGGAAAGAATCGTCTCTCAAATTCTTCTTGGCTGTAGTTAAAGCCAGTCGCTCCGAGAATCTGACTGGCATTATTCACAGAGACGCTCTCGCACCATCGAAAATATATGTCCACATGGTACATTCGCGAGAGCGTGAACAGAGTCATAAGCGTACCCATGCGGTCTCCTATGCCTGTGCACGCGTCTCTGTCGTAATAAAAAACGGTAGTTGGCGTTGCTGTAGTCATCATATCTAGCCTTGCGTGTTTTGGTTATTCCCTCTTCTTTTATAGAGCATCTTTTTTTTCTTTTTGTTTGTTTTTGTTTTAACTCTAACTCTAGCCTAGCCTCTATTGAGGTAGCTTTGGACTGTTTTGAGATTGGATTGACAAAGCTCACAGCCAGAGTCAGCCTCCAGTTCATCAATGAGGACGCGCTCCGATTCTTCCATAGCAAGGTAGTCACCATGAGCGGCGCCAAAGCGCAGCAGCGCAACAGCAAAGTTTATGCGAAAAAACTGCATGTACGTGGCGTGCATTTTAGCCTGCAAGGACTGTGAATACTTGATGCGCAGGAGCTCAAGAATAGTGCGGTCGACAGTGACGAGGCTAGCAGCGACAGCGTTCGCCAACCCGCAAAAGTGGAACACGAAGCTCTGATTGTCCGTCTTGCCTGGGAGACCATGCAAAACATACCAAGGAACTCTCTTAAGACCTACCGAACTCAGCATGTGGTGCGCGAAGGATCCCTGTTCATAATCTTCGCCAGCCCACTGCCAGCTCTTTGACTGCCATTTTCCGCTTTTGCCAAGCACCCACTGCGAAGGATTGTACAAAGATATCCAGCGATGTATTATTTTCCGCCCAGTATAAGAGTTTCGTACTATCCACACACCTGCATTGAACGGCGAAGGAACACTCAGACCTTCAGGATCTGAGCCGTACACAAATGCAATATGCTTAGGAGCTAATGCAGAGAGTCCAAAATTGATATAATCCCACACAACAGCATCTGTATCAAGCCACATCACGCCCTTGAATATTGTAGAATAGTCTTCTGCTCTTCTCATCTCCAATAACGTATTTATGAAATAGACTTTTCGCCAATAAGGAGGAACATTCTCAAATCCAGAATCGAAAAACAAATATGAATAATTATGCAGTTCACAAAACATCTTGTTTCTATTCATAAGCTCAACAATGGTTCCTTTCAGTTGACGATTGTCATATTGGACAACAGCCCAAGTTTTTTTTGTAGGTAAATTGCTATCGTTCAATGCAGAAAGAGTATGAGGTAAAATGTGTGTGTTTTTATTAGAGTAATTAAACAATGGAAAAAGAGCAAAGCAAGACTGAAACAAAATAACTGACAAAAACTCTTTTTGCAAACTTATAGTAGAAACCATCATATATGGCTCTTAGGCTATACATATATGGCTCTTAGAACCATCCCCTCCTTTTTGTTTTTTTATTCATTTCCACGAGTTCTATATTGTCCAGCTTTAAGTCCAGTCTGTCAATGGCAGCCATTGCCAAGTCTTGAATTTTTTAGTCTATTCATATATTAAACTCTGTGCCTATTAGATACCATAGATGCATACGCGCTCGAACTGATTCCTGTTGCAATCAAAACAAAAGCGATGTCCACAGCCAGGCCTACTTCCCGAACCCAAACTTTTTGCCTGAAATTCCTGAGCTCCACGCTAGCATTAGACAAGAACCGCAGAGTTTTCTCTACGATACGCGCTGTATTTGCCATGATTTAAAAGTGGCCTCAATTGGGCTTATTTAAATACCAGAGCAGTCATTAACAAAAAACCCATGACTTAGAGCTGTAGTAGCCTACTACTAGTTGGCTCACTCAATTTGGGTTTGGCCATTGGCTTCAAAAGCTTGTCTTACGTCAGCGCGCATTTGACTTATTTGCTGTTTTAATTCAGCGGCTTTCGAGTTAAAGGCATCGAATTCGTGATCTTGCTTTTTCTTTCGCAGTTTTGTTTTTAATATTTCTTGCGTGACGTCAATGCATTCTTTCACTGAATGAGACAGTGTTTGGATTTTTTTGTTCATGTTTTGTACTTCGTAGCCGAAAGCAGAAGAAATATTTGCATTTTGTTCGTCTATGTATTGTTGGAGTCTACCCAAATCTTTTTTTGATTCTTGGCGCTTTGATTCTATGTCTTTTTCTATAGAAGGTATCTTTGTTGTCAAATCTTGATGGTGATCATAGACGTTATCTTCAACCGCCTTTAGTCTATCGTCTAGCTCTCGCATTGTTCTTAGTCTATTGAGTATATCTCTGTGTTTTGCATCAATTTTAGTGTTAGTGTCTTGACTTGAGATTCGAAATCTATGATCCATTGCATGATACAAAATTATGGTTTCTGCTGCCGCGATGAGAACAGGCGTCAATATGGGGTGTGCTTGGAATAGACCCTTCATATTTGCTATAGCCTGCATGTTTAAGCGCAAGTAACAAAAGCAGACAAAATGCATATATATAAAAATATAGACACATTTCCAAAAAGCACTTTTTTAATACAGCGAAAAATGGGAATAAGTTTGGGTTCTGATGGGAGCAGGCGCAGCAAACGCCTCAAACATGGATGTAGGCCATGGCTCAAACCCCTGACTCCCAACCATTCTCCCAATGGAACCCGCTCCAAGCTCAAATCTCGACTTTTGCTTGTTGAAGATTAAACATTCTCTAGGCCACCTAGTAGTAGCCACTGACACTTCAGTCAATACAGTGTCGAATTCCAAAAAGAAGGCAGCTGGATCACGCACTATTCGCTCTAGTCCCCAACTAGCTATAGCCTGTCTTGTCCAAGGAGCCATGACTCTGCTAGTGAATGGCTGAATCTGAATCATGTGCGCATCCAAGGCATTTTTCTCGCGCAGTACACGCTTTGTCAACCTCATTTTTTCGAAATGCTGGTTAGATTTGTCGTCATACAGCCATAGCCTGTCTTTATTAGACAGTCCTAACGCAGGAACCACTGTATCCAGATCCTTATACGTGGCATTTGACACAAACACTGCTGCTCTATAGTCTAAATTTAACACCTCAGATATGGCCCACGTCACTAACCCTAACCTCTCTATGTCCTGTCTGATGCTACTCAGTTGTATGTTCATGCTGTTGCTCACAATTTTATAATCAGCAGGCAAATACATGGCGTACATTTGCAACAGAGGTTCCATATCATTGCGAATACCTCGCTCTAGGTAGTCAAAGTCGTACGACGCATTAGTTCCTTCCAAAAACGTAGTGAGTCCGTTGAGTCTTCTCTTTGATCTCTCTTCAAATTTTATGCCGTTGCTCCATTCGCGCAAGTACTGCTTATCTTGTGCATCCACGATGCGGCTTCGCATTATTTTATCAAAGTATTTGCGATATGCTTCCATTAAAAAATATATTTTTTCAGCCACAGATCCTTTGTTCGTATACACAAACACGTAAGGCATGTGGCCTACTTTGGCTCTGATCTCCGACAAGGCTCGAGTCATAGCGGGATTGATGCATTTTTGTGCTATAAGCCTCAGCGTTTCAGAGCTAGATTCTTTGTCGTCGTAGAAATCTCTAGCATGCATGGCGACTCGCAGGATGTCGTTCGTGTCATTGCCCAGGACACTGCACTCGTCCAGGTCTAACCCCACAAAATAGTGCCCCAACTGCGCTGCATTTTCTCTTGCTCGAATGCATGCGTTGGGATTTAGAGACAGTCTATATTCACTCAAGCTTAGTGCTGCAGCCTGCTCTCTGAGTCTAGGCTTAATGGGCGTTCCAGAGAGCGTTCTGCCTTCAGTCACGAGGGACGCCGCGTTTTGAAGCATATACAGTTAAATTATAGTCTATATGTTTGGTGCATATATACTATGTCTTTGAACCCAAATCATACAATAAAAAACAAAAAAATATGCCGTGGGCTCTGTCTTTCTGTGGTTATGGTAGAATGTTAAGGGCGTGCGCAGACGTGGCCATTGTCATTACTTTGCTAGTGAGTTTTGGAACTTATTCAGTAGCTACGGGCACATTCATAGCTCAATGCCTATACCGGTTGTTTTTTTGAGGCTGCTATTTTAAGTAAAAAAACCCTATTTTGGGACTCTCATTTTCGCTTTAAATGGACTACTTACTAGTTTAAACACACTAATGATCTTGCCTCTAGGTCCAGCGCCAAAACTTCATTTGGACTTTTTTGACATTCACACTTTCAGAGAGTGTATGGTGTTGTATTTAACCCATAAATCGCCAGATAAGAGGAAAGCAGAGCAATGGGTCCAAAAACTAGTATGGAAGTATCGAGCTTTTCTATTCGACAATCAAGTGATTTTCTCTCTGTTGCTTGTATACCTCAGAAAAATTGGGTTTTGTGTGACTATGGATGCTTTAGATCATGAGCACTTTAGGTGCAGTATGTATTTGAATATGAGGCACATATTTGAATTTTTTATGCAACTGTTTGTTTTGGATGCACCAAGGTACTTTTTGCTCCACGAAGGCCTATCTCTTGAAAACAAGCGGGCACTCAAGCCTTATGAACTATTTCGGCTTCAACAAGTAGTAGATTACCACTATAGAAGTCAGTTTGATATTCCAATGCACATTGGGCTTGTTGAAGAAATTACTAGACGCGAAAATGTTTTTTTGGATTCATACAAATTTTTCGTAGTGAAGCACTTTGAGGAAACATTGTATCCTCCCATGCTTCATACTCTCATTTTGGCTTCTTTCTCAAAAAAAGGGAAAAATGCAAGGGCAAATTGGTTTGGGAAACTGTCCAGAGACATAGTAACATTGATTTTGAGGAAAATTAAGGAAGTGCATTTTGAATGCCTCGACACTTCATTTGCATTGGACAATGAAAAAGCGAGACAATATTTTTCAAGCCTTAATCTCTATCTTTAAACAAAATTGCAAGCTCTGGATGCAGTTTGATTAGTAGACTCTGGCCTTTCTCATTTTTTTAAATAATATTGGTTAGGTAGTTTTTAAAACGAAGCCCAAGCATAGCATGGCGCCTCCTCCTGTGCTAAAGCCGTGCATAACGTTCTTTAACGAGCTCCGCGAGCCTACACGCTCGACATTCTTGACTGGCCTGTGGAAGACCCAGATATCCAAGGCCATCACAGCAGAGGAAGCCAGCACGCTGACCAAAAAAGACTTCTGGACCTTTGTTGAGTGTGGGGATAGGTGGATTGGCAACATGGAGGGGCATGAAGTAGATGACACAGTGTCTAATGCGCTCCTGTATGGCTGGGAATTTGCTTCTGACATTGACCGCCAGTCTTATAATGACAGAGGGAGGACTTTTTGCATGGTCAGAGCAAAGATTCTTGCTGCCAATATAAACGCTGGCAGTCCTTCACCTTCTACACTGCCTACACTTCCTACACTTCCAAAGGAACTCTGGGACAAGATTTTGTCTAATCTACCCCCTCAGCTGCCAAACATGAAACCAATCATGTCGTTCTACAACGAGATCCGCGAACCCACAGAGTCCACCTTCATGACTGGTATGTGGTCTGCGCAGATATCCAAGGCCGTGAGCGTGGAAGAAGCCATGATTTTGACAAATATCAATCTCATCATTGATAAGCCTGATAGGTGGATTTGCAAGCTAACGGGACGTGCAGTAGACGAAACCGTGTCCAACGCGCTGCTGTATGGCTGGGGCTTCGCTTCTGACATTGACCGCCAGTCGTACGAGAACCGAGGAAGAACATTTTGCATGATAAAAAAGTAAAAACAAAAACAGACAGTGTTGTCTACATCTATTTGAGCGTCTCTAACTCTTCATTATCCTTCTTTTTCAGTAGTGCTATAGCTTCCAGCTCTGGGTTAGATTCTTTTTAAACCAAAAAAAAAAACAAAAATGAAACGTGCTTAGATATGCACATTGTGATGAACATTCAGTGAATACACAAATGCAAGACGCCAGAGCCAAAGCCTTGGCACAAACATTATCAAGTCTCCATCCAGACCTAGTCCACGCAATTCGAGATTTTTTACCAAAAGGCAGTGAATGTTTTGCTGCTGAACACACTGACCATGCTTTTAAATGGGATTATGCCATTGTTTTGTATCATGACATCCAAACTCTAGACGAATTATTCGAAAAATCCAATGGCAAAGGTGCTGTCAAAAACTACTATACTGCTATGATTGAGAATTATAAATACTTGTGCTGCGACAGCGAACTTTTTGCCAACATTAGTCCCTATCTTCCTGAACACACTGGAACTTTCTTTTTGACACCTCTAAAAAAGGAAGTCATTTCAGGAATGAAGGACGCTATTATGGAAGATATCGTTCTATTCTCCGCCAATGAGGATTTTCCAGTATATTATCAGAATCTGGAAACTTGGAAGCATTTTCAGGCTTATAACATGCTTCAAGTCATGGGAATGCATCGCGCTGAATATTTCGAGACTGTGAAATCCCTCTTTAAACAATGGAGAAATGGGGTTCAGCACTTGAAACACAATCCCATGTATCAATCCACAGCCAACTTTATGACGCTGCTGGAGCGCATTCAATTGCTAGAGAACCGCGTCATAAACTTGGAAGCTGAAACCAAGTGATTTTTTTGGCTTCTCAAATAAATATCAAACAAACTTTTTTTTGACTGTAGCCAAGGTCCAAGCTCTCGCGTCTTTTGCGAGATAATCAAGATTTGTTACAGATGATAGAGCATTGGTATCAGCTGCTCTAAATACAATAATCATTTTTCAAATAAATGTACTACTTGTTCGCCTCCAGGAGCTCTCCACTTTTGATGCCAATTCGCAACGAGATGGGGATACATAATATTTCCATATTGTCTATGAGCATTATAAAAAATAGAATCATTTCCAGACTGGACTGCTAGCAGGAGTTCTGCTCCATTTTTGCTGGCGCACCATGCTCTGGCAATAGCTTGCCTGTCCCCCCATGGATTAAATTCGTCTCCGTATCTACCTAAACCAGAATGTTCCACACTAGAAAAAGACACTACTGCATCAAAAAACCCTAAGTACTTTTCTATACTTTTTTGAATTTCTGAAGGCGTGATAGTAGATATTTGAGGATGTTCACTTATGATTTCGCCATACTCCAAAGTAGTGACATGTTTTGCGCCACTCGCTAGCACACATGCTTCAACCCATGGACTTTCTGAGCCTACAACCAACACATTACCACCCTTTAATTTGGTCATTTGGTCTAATCCTAGTTTTAAATACCTTGTTTCTTCAACGCCATAATTTCCACTTAATTGTCCATTGCTACAAAGTTCTTTCCAGGATTCTATTTTCTGCTTTTCCCAACGTGGATTCAATGCTTTTGTGCCAAGATATCTTTCATTAAATACAGTCCCCCAAGGCACAATCTGAACCTTATTGTCGTAGGTAAATAGTGATAATATTTCATCAGGAATCCATTCTGGAGGTTTTTCTTGAATCATGACAGCATCTATGTGAACATTGGACCAAATTTGTTTGCAATCAATTTTTTTCTCTATATAATCAAAAAACAAGCCTGGCTTGCCAGTGATTGTGTCGTCACATATTTCCAAGCATCCATTTTTAACATTTTTAATATGCATTAAAAGTGGGCTCATGTCTACGTCTTTGTGTTCTTCAATAATTTTTTCTTGGGTGTTTTGTGTTGAACTCGTATCCATATCTTTGCTTTTTGTATCAAAATCTTCCTTATGATTACTTGTTTCATAGTGAACGAATGTTTCTTGGGTGTTTTGTGTTGAGCTTATATCCATATCTTTGATTTTTGTATCAAAATCGTCCTCATGATAATTGGTTGGAAAATGTGTGTTTGTTTTTTTCGGAGTATGATTTGAACCTGTAGAGTTGTTTGGTTTCGAATAATGAATATTCCAGTATATGTAGTATGAATACCCGATGAATACTAACAAAATGATCTTAATTAATGTAGGGTAATTTAAAGCAAATATAAATTTTGCCATGCATGTTTGTGTGTGTGTGTGTTATTATATAGTATAACACATGTATTGAATTTTTAATACACAATGGTGGGGTCTCGGCTTCAAAAAATGGAACGCAAGTGGCTTTTCATACAAAAAAGAGCAAACCACCCACTAAAGCAAGATCTACTGTATCAATCCACAGCCAACTTTATGGCGCTACTGTAGCGCATTCATTTGCTAGAGACTCGCGTCAGAAACTCGGAGACTGAAACCAAGTGATTTTTTTGGCTTCTCGAATAAATGTCGAATACATATATATACTCATCATAAATTATCCAAATCACAAAATGTCGGTAGCTGCAGTATCAGAACTGCAGGATCCATTACCCGAGCTGTTGGTAAGAAGAGTGAGAGTACACGTGAATCGAGTAAAAAATGCAATTATTCAGAATGATATCATATGGCAAGAATATCCAGAGTATCGTACAGTCTTTGAATACGACGATACACTCGAATATTCTCGTGGACAGCTTGAGCTCGGCAACACTAGAATTAGAAATCTAATTCAAGAAGAAATATTGAATAGAATTGATATATCACAGAGTCCATCTCGCCATCTCATTACTGTCTACACTATTCTCTATAACAGGCGCAATGTCGAGTGGAGATCCCGACTTGATCAGCTGAATGGCACTTTTGTTCAGCCGTTTAACGAGGACGAGGTTCCCACTCTAGTGAATGCAATGGAATCTTTCATGCATCTCACTGGAAATTACCCCCAAGTCTGTCTTCGCGACCAACAAGCCTTACTTCAGTCAAGGGTCATCTACAGGCTGGGCGAGCGATTCACCCCAGGCTTTATTCAAAACGAGTTGATGGGCAATATCATGGGATTGACTCCCCAAGAACGACAGGAAGCAGACATGCCCCCGCAGCCGAGAGATCCCATTCAAATCAGGTTGGCAATGAACGGTGCCATTCTCAGAGACCGGCGCAATAATGGACAGCGAGATCGGCAACTTCAAGCCGTCGCGCGACATTATGGAGGGGGAACGATGATGAGAGCTGCGCCTGTAGTGCAGCAGCCACTCATGCGACCCTATGCACTGCCACCTGCTCCTCGTCCAAATGATCCACCCCTCGTTGCCAATGGCAGATCTGTTAGCGAGCCCTTTGAGTGCGCTATTTGCCAAGAGGGGATTACGCCTGGAGCAGATGGCGTGCCTCTCCACTATCGAACTCCGTGCATGCATCCATTTTGCTTGCCCTGCATTCAGAGATGGGTGAATACCACAAGGAATTGCCCTTCTTGTCGCGCGGATATTCCGCGACTTCCTCCTCCATGAAGCCTTGATTGGTTTATATATAAAAAAAATCTTTGTTTTTTGAAAGCATTGAAACCACTAAACCATGGAAATTCCAGAGCCTCTTGTCGCGCGTATTCGCCAATTCGTAGAAGACGTTAAACAATCCATGATCCGCACGGATATCATATGGGACGAGCACCCCGGCATCACCTACATTCACCAATACAATCCCCAATTTCAGAGAGACTTTAATCGAATCGAGGTAGAGCACGCGGCTCTCCATGCCGAATTGCGGGGTCTGGCACCCATCAATCAATTGATTGAAAACACGCACTACATGCTATTTGAGGTGTTTTGGATATTGCATCAAAGGCGGCAACACGAATGGTATCTACGAAGACGCGCTGATTATCAAATGAACCGCAACTTTAATTATGTTCAGCAATTCACGCAAAACCAAATGCACGCGCTCGTGCACGATCTCTCTCAGTATCAGAGGGCGACTCTCCAGCCTCTTTTGATTGGAAGGCGCGATCGCATCGCTCTTCTCAGGCCAGATATTCAAGATTTATTCATGAATAGGCCCCTCAGCCACGTTTTAGAGTATACCCCCGACTTGCGAGAGTGGGCGGGCATGCCCCGAGAGCGCCGCGTCTTGACGTTGCAAGAGAGAACCCGAGAAATTCAAGCAGCCATAGACAGCGGCGCAGTTGATGCCAGACTCTCCAATCAAGTGGCTCCAGTGGATCTAGCGGCTCGCTTCAATAGAGCCCTTGTCTTGGATGCTGCTCCTGCTGCTCCTGCTGTCGTGCATCGATACCCCCCGCCTCCGCCTCCTATAGTCGCCAATGGCCGCAGCAACAGCGAGGAATTCACCTGCGGTATATGCCTGCAAGACATTCAGCCTGGCCATGAAACGCCTCCTCACTATAAGACCCCGTGCGGTCACAGATATTGCCTGGGCTGCTTGCAAGAATGGCTCCACCGAAAGAATTCATGCCCTTCGTGTCGGCAGTCCATCCATTGAATTTTGGGCCCTTAGTTTCTCTGACATAGTCCAACAAACCCAAAGGCTCTTTGAATATAGAGTTCCATAATAACCTTGTTGTTCGTAGTCACAAGCTCTGCACTGAAAAACAAATCCAAATACTGATTGAGCGTGGCATCATTTGCAACTTCAGAGAGAGTGTAGTCATAATCAATCTCAGACAAAATAGCCACGCCATTAGCAGACTCATAACACCTCACTGTTTTCACTAAGTACGCTCCTGGCCTGACATGAAGCGGGATTTGGGATAAAGCATTAGTAACGTTATTGGTTTTTAGGGATACAGTACTCGAAATGCTGTTTGTGCTTCGAAATAACGTCTCAGGTCGAAGTAGACGCATGATGGGTAGCATGAGTTTTTCGCGAAAGAGGGGATTCTCAAATGCTCTTTTGAAGTTGGAGATTGTATTTCTGAAGTACTTGATTCGTTCTTCTTTTTGCTGTGCGACGTCAACTACTGCTTGTTCACGAAAAGCAAATGCCGGGAGTGGTGATCCATTGTCGCGAAAACAATATATGGCCTTGCGAACATTCGAAAACGCAGAATTGATGGATTCCATGATGATTTCTTTGCGCTCTGGATTCGCCTCAAGCACGCGCCCAATGTCTACAAAACTGGACATCCCAATGAGATTAAACCCAGCATTAAAAAAAGCAGAGATAACTTCAGCAAAGATGCACTGCAGCGCAGTTTGTGCATACAACTTTTCAGTTGATTCGTCTTCGATAGGATTAGCCACTATTTCTTGAAAGAGTTGGATTAGCTTTAAAAAAAAATAATCCTGAACCTCAATCAAACTGGTAGAATACTGCATTTGTGGGTCCTGTGTGCCTTGTTCAACAGAAACCAAAAACACCTTTTTAAAGAATAAGTTGCGAAAAAGCCATGTAGTCTTGCGAATGTTAGAAATGTCGCGGTTCGCTGTGCTAGCGGTGTCGCTATCATAGAGATACAAACATGATAGGAATCTGAACAATGCAAACATGACTCTCTGCAGAATCTGATGACTAAATTCCGTCTTGAATCGACTGCCAATAAAAACACTGCCACTGGGCATGGCCTGAAATCTATGGAATGCTGCATTTGCTTTCAATCCACTCTATATAAAGAGAAAGACCAAAAAAAATGTTTTTTTCTTGTGCTATAGAAGAGATATATAAACAAAAACACACACTGGCAAAGTCTGCGCAGATTTTTTGTTTTTCCATGTCTTCTTCGCAGCAAACTTCGCAGCCGTTGTTGGAAGACAGAGTGGAGGCATTTCTCTACAGAGCACAGCGCAGCATCAGACGACTTGACATACTCTTGCTTGAATTTCCAAGAATTGTGAACATCAGACAATATGACGAAGGCATGGCGGATGAATTGCACCAGGTTTTAGCGGATGCGAATGATTTGGGCGCAGAAATAAGCCAATCTGCCAGCGAATTATCAGTGCGAGACAATGCTCTTTTTAGGTTATTCGTGGCTATGCTATGGAGACGGATGGAGGAGTGGCGTCGCGGCGAGAGGGACCAGCCTCAGCCGTTCGAGTCCCCAGAATACATTTTTGCATTGATTGACCTCTACCACAGCCAGACTATGGAATATCCCCCGATGGGCGATCGCGACGTCGCTGCATTGCGTGGCTACATAGACAGAGAGACGGCATCTGATTACCGAAGAAACATGATTGACATTCATAGCATCGACGCGCGACAAGACGCAGGCATGCCCATTTCCCAAGCGTACAATGGAGATATCAATGTGGCTCGCAATGAAGAGCGGAGGGCAAGAGAACACGAAGAGCTCATCCAAAACATCTTGGATGGGTACGTGGTTGCTCCTCAGCAAAATCCAGCCGAGCCTTCGAGGCCGCAGTCTTCCATTGCAGCTGCTGGGTCTATACGAGATGGGAGAACTCAGAGCGATCCATTTACCTGCAGCGTATGCCTTCAAGACTTGGATCCAGCCGAATCCAATTCAGACAATAGCCATCTAACCACTAGCTGCGATCATCGATTTCACGCGCGTTGCTTGGAAAACTGGCATCTTTCGAGGCGCAGTGACTTGACATGTCCTAACTGCCGAAACGCGTTGAGCGCTGAATATTTCGAACGGCGCTAAACACAAACGACTGTCTTTTTATTTTTGTTTTTTAAAAAAATAAAGTGTTCTTATATGGGTGCATGCCTTGGGTTTTAGTGATCAATCGGCATGCAGACCCAAAGTCAGACTACTAAGCAATTCATACTCAACGACTTTGTCAAGGACGAGGTTGTGGTAGAGTATATTGTGGATCTCTTTAATGATTTTTGCAAAAAACACAAACCACAATATGTAGCCTACAGACTGAAACCAAACAAAAGCAGCAAAAAGATTTGTGTTGCATCCCTGATGAAGGTGAATCACTCCATGAAGAAGAATGAGGGATTGATTTTTGTGGTTGCTAGAGATGACTTGACTGAGAATGCCCAAAATGCTGTTTATTCGATAGCCTCCAAAATATTCACCTCCGACCTTCTGTGGAACGTAGGTATTTTAGGAAATTATTACTATACCATGAGTACAAACATCGGCAATGAATGTCTATGTCAAAAGTATGAGGATAAGCATTTAGAGAACATTATCCACGCCATGACTATCAAGCGAGAAGAAATCACTGAAGATTTTTTGACTAGCGTGAATGAAGAGAGTGAGTGCCTCGTGTGCATGGAAACCAAGGAAAATTTGATGGTTCACTGCAGGCACTGCACTGCCTTTTATTGCTTGGATTGTGCTAAAAGTTTGTATACCAAGACATTGCAAGAAAATACAGTGGATAAGACCAAGCTCATGTTTGACGAGTATGGAGCAAAGGCGAAATCTGCAAAGAAGACCAAGGGGAAAAATAACAACAAGAAGAAAAAGAAGCAAGAGAAGATGTTCATCCCGTGCACTGTATGCCAAGACTATACAGAGATGGCCATCGAGACGCTTCCAAAGGGCAAAAAAAAATTTTATTATTTTGTTCGTATGAACAGCAAGCTTTGGCTCAAGGAATCAGCGTTGCTGTACATTTTGAAGAAATATCACGACATTGATATTCGCGGGGATGTCACCAAACCAAAGTTTTCACGAGCCACTCTCATGCGTTTGATTGTCATGGACATTCCTGCCAGCATTATGATGCTCTACTTGAACAATGTTCAAGGTACTTTTTTTTTGTTTTTGCAATAAATATTTAAATTGGTATATATATGCCTGATCCAAAATCTAAATTTGAATACCAGTGGAAAATGGCGGGAGCCCGAGCCATGGACATAGCCCATCGAGTTCTTGAATTCATTGAGTCTTCGCAACGCATTTTGCAACTCTGCGACGTGATATGGGAAGAGTACCCAGCGGCGACTCGACTTGCTGATGCAAGCCAATACGTTGCCAACCGATTTGCAGACATTTTTCTCGTGTACACTCGCTTGATGCGAATCATGAGAGGAGTGCCTGAATTGCACAATGCGCCTGATAATGTCTTGGAGCACCACTTAAATGTTTTGTTTATTCTCTACAGCCGCCGCATGATTGAATGGAACGACCGCTTCAGGCGTGAACGATATCAACTGGGACGTCAGTGGGATCTAGTAGGCGATTTCATTCAGAATCACACGCAGCAGCTCATACGCAATCTTGAACTCTACCACGCCACTACCGGACAGTATATTCCATTGGGACGCAGAGACCAGATGGCACTTAGCAGAGCCGTGGGCCCAGCAAGAGTGGAACAAGTGGCGCCCCAAACATGGCTTTTTTTGACTGCAGAAGAGCGTTTGCATGCGGGGATTGAGGCTGTACCGCGCCTCTTGACGGGACATCAGCGTGATCAGGAGCTCGAGCAAATGCTGCAGCGGGAGCGGGAGGCTGGCGTAGGAGGAGCTGGAGATCGCGATCCTCAAGTTCTCGGCGTCGAAAACCGACTTCGTCGTGCCTTGCCAGTATATGGCGCTCAAACGCAGCCCAACGGGCGAACTGGAAGCGAAGACTTTGACTGCAGCGTCTGTTTGAATCCCTATCAACCCTCTGAAGGCGCTCAGTATTTTAGGACTAGGTGCAATCACCGCTTCTGCATCGACTGCATCAGACAGTGGGTTGATATTCAGAGGCACAGAACGTGCCCAATGTGTCGTGGTCCTATTTAGTAAAAAATCTTTATTTGAAATTTGAGTATGCTATATATATACGATTGTTTTGGGCCATACATTTGAAGTAATAGCGCATATGGATCAAATTCGACATAATCTTTCTGACAATGAAATAGAACAATTTCTTTTGGATGTACGCGTTTTTTGTTATAAAATGGACGTGTTGTTTGAGGAGCGACCAGATCTTCGCGACTTTAAAGCATATGACAATCAAACTGACGAGGAATATCACACGCTGAAAGACATCCAATCAACCTTGTACGAACAATTCCGCACAGACCCCACCAAGGAAGCCAATCCATTGTATTGGATGTTTCAAGTATACAGACATATGTTTCATCGGCGAGAAAATGAGTGGGTGCACAATAGGAGGAGGCAACGAGCTCCTTTTCCCATTGAGCCATTTCAAACTGACCGCGAATGCAAGGAGATGTTGGAGGGAGCAACACGATACCACAATTTGACTGGAGGGTTTATAGAAATGTTGCCCAGAGACAAGTCCCCATTCTTCAATAAGATAAGTGTGCGAGCGCATACAGACTTTGTGTTTCAAAACACGCTGACAGACTCTACTGCTAGGCAATTTCGAGAGCGGTATAACATTTTGGTAGAACAGAGAACTTTTAGACCATTGCAACCAAATGGCAGGGCAGGGAGTGCTCAGACAGACTGTTCCATTTGCGGCGAAGACATTGTGCCTAGCGACAGTTTGGATTATGTCAGACTGGATTGCAACCACAAGTATCACCCAAAATGCATCAATGGATGGGTGCTGCGCCAGTATAATTTGCGAAATGATCCCAATTGTCCTTACTGTAGAGCTGGCATTCTACCAGTGATTCCTCGGTGATACACTTTATATACTGATGTATGGGAATGAATAATATTGCGTAATGAATTTCGCGAATGGATCTCATAGAAAATATGTTTTAGGATTATTCACGGCGTCATTCTTGTTGTATTTTTTCTACCCTACTCTGCTGCAATTACTGTTAGAAACGCAATACTCTCAAAGTGCCAGAGGCATTCACTAAACATCATATTACCTCTTTGAGATACGAGATCACTTGGTCTAACTCTGCTGTGCTGCAATCACTGTTAAAAAACAAATGAATATATGTATTAGGATGTACGCCATGAATTCACGGATCATTCCAATGGTTGTAGACTGGAAAGCAGTGCATACTAGCATATTATTTTCCGTGATATCTATTGCCATGATCTTAATAAATAAAGGTGTGGCGACATTTTTTTCCAGTACTATGTCTGGGGTTTTATTGCTGCAAAATTTTGCTACAATATGCTTGCTTCGATGTTTCTCGATAAATCAACTCTTCTTTTCTCGCGATATAGCATATCACTGGCTTCCATGTTCTCTTTTCTTTTGTCTAAACATTTTTAGTTCTTTGAAAGCAATGACATATGTTAACGTGCCCACTTTCACGTTGTTGAGAAATCTACAGCCAATCATCGTAGTTTTCTTAAATTTATTAGCTGCAACTGAATCAAATCCATCTTCATATTCTGTATTCTATTTGTGTTGTATATTATTTGGCGCCTATGTTTATGCATATCACGACCTCGCCTTTGATTGGAACGGCTACATTTGGTGTTTTATTCATGTTATGTCTATGAGTTTTTATGCAATAGCAGTCAAATTCAAGTCAAGTTTTAAACCTTCTCATCAACCAATAACAAAAAATATGGAGGTGGTAGAATCTCAAACATTCCACATTAAACTATTGCCAGAGGAAATGTCTTGGTATAACAACATATTGAGTATACCAATCTTTATCACAGTGTTTATGCTAGAAAATAGCATGGCAGAATTCAAACATTCATATCAAAACACGGTACAGTGTTTGCAGCGTTGGGATTGCTGTGTTTTGACATCTACTTCATTTTTAGGCGCATATGCAGTCTCCGTGTTTGGATTCAAAGCCCAGACTATTCTATCCCCACTTACGTTTGTGACACTCAATAATATCTCGAAATTCCCTGCCATTCTTTTATCTCTTTATTTTTGGCCATCCACTATGAATGGCATGGAGTGGGTTGGCATTTGCTTTGCAGTTATCAGTGCCTACTTTTATTCTTTGACGAGACAGAATCTTTTATCTGAAACACAAGTTAGCAACAATACAGTTGCTTCAATATTTGTTTTAAACATCATCTACATAATCATATTCATGTTTCACGTCGAGACTCCGCATCCACAAGGCTGGGCTCTGCCTAAAGAATAAAGCTCATTGGCAAGCTAAACGAAAGAGTTCTGGGTATTCTCTAAAAGTTGGATCTGATTGCATCATGGACTTTAAGTCTAGCGTAGTGAGTATACAAGTATTGTGAAAGCCTTCGTGTTCCCCGAGCCACCCAGGAACACCCAGAATCACCTTGCATATCGACTGTTGATTTTCTAGATGCCTGGCAATGTCGTTTGCTATGTTGTGAAATGCGTTTTCAATTTCACCTGAACAATCGTCCCACACAACAGCAAAATGTTCCTTATAAATCATGTTGTACTTGAGAAGGTTATCAAATTCATGGAGCACCGCTTTTCCAGTGTGGCATGCATCTGAGAGTATGAGATTGTATTGATTGTTTAATTTTGCGAGATTCGTCCACGTTTGCTCCGCGAATTCATCTCCTGCACAATAGATTAGAAAGCCGTCTGTTTTATCCTGAGTCAATTGAAACACAGACACTCCACCCTCCTGCATGGCATTGTCAATCGTAGAACTGTGTGTAGCAAATGGATATGATATTTCCTTGTTTAACAAACGCGCAAACGACGGATTAATGGATTCAATGTCTAAAGCGTATATTTCGCTTGGTATATCATAATGATTTAGAAACTGCATTTGGGTATAAAGACATTTTCCCACTGAAACTCCAATTTCTAAATATTTTAACGGCTGTCTATTCTCAAGCTTATTGTGTAGAGCGACGGCAAGCAATGATATAAGGTCGTGTTGGATTGGTATGTTTCCTGTGTGTCTGTTCACTAACTCAAGAGCAAATTCAGGCAAACCATAACTAAACTTTGAAGCCGGAATTTCCCATTCTTCTCTTTGTATCCAGCGAGGCACAGAACTTCTCGTCATGTGATTCCAATTGCTGATAACTTTGAGAGGAATCATATCAATTTGATTAGTCTTGATGATTTCAATGGTAGGCGTGGGTTCAGGCAGCATAGGCAGCACACTCGTGATGTCAGCTTCTTTTAGGTTTTTCTTGGGTTCGTGAAGCTTTTGTGGTTGCTGCACTGAAATTTCTCTGGGATTTTGAAGCAGCAACACCTCACTCCAGTAGAGTCCATAAAATACTAAAGATATTGCTACCAGATAGCAAAATGTATAGAAAGACCTGGGCTGTCGTGCAAAATAATTCATATACAGCCAATGTTTAAATTGGTTTTCTATAATAATTAGAGTGCATGTGATTATAAAGAGTATACTATATCAATCACTCAAAACACGCGACAAAAGACTCTGAATTTTCACAAATATATTTAATATTAAACATGAAAGCTCCTGCGCAACATGAAGTTATTCATGTGTTTTTTCTGTGACACTATTTGCAAAGGATTACGCTTAGAGCAGAGATATCAGTATCATCCAGTAGCAGATTGGCTTTATGACTCTTGGACAGATTGGAAATCCATGTCGACTGCGTTATATAATCTCATCTAATCTAAATCACACACACTTCAACTGCTCAGCGTAGCCTTGGATGGCAGTGGCGAGCCTTTGTTTCAATGACGTGTCTTTGCTACTTTTTTCTGAATTAGGGAACCGAATCTCAATCACACAGTCTACGAGAACCTCATTCAATACGCCTGCATATTCGCCATATTTTTCTTTAGAGCCCTCGGAACAGCAGTAGATTGATTCGCATGCTTCGCAATACTCTCTCACGCATTTCAACACTGCTACGGGTTCTTCCATCCAGTTCATCTCGTTTAAGTCCCTGATCGTGTTTGAAGTCCATTTGTCTATTTTGTTTTCCATGTACTCAACGAAGGGCCATATTGGAATAAGTCTTTTTTAGAGTACAATGCATGAGTTTTAAATTTTTTTTAGAAATCACAAAACTTTGTCGTTCTTGTTGTTGTTGATGCGTTTTTTGTCGTGCGTGGAACTATTGCTAGTGTGATGCGTTTTGACCATAGCCTGCAATTCTTTGACGCCTAATGCCAAGCCCAAATACAGGCCCAAATTCGAGACAATGTGAAAGAAGACAAGAGCAGACAAAAAAACACGTCGCCCATCCATTTTCTCGCACATGTAGACTTTGCTGTGAACACGTTTTGCCAAATAAGAGTCTCTCAACAATGGCAGAGGCTTGGGAAATCCATTGGCTGAAACCAACAACAAACACCAAGCAAAAAACAGAAGTTGGAGCCCTAGCCTAAGCATATCAAACGCAACTTATAAATCACAAAACCACATACTTTATATATATACGGAAGTGCATAACTTTAGTCTAACAAATCCATGCAGGATGATAGGGTGCTCAAGAAACATTTTGGACCTTTCGCCGGAAGGACTCAAAGCACATGCTAAAACAGAGCATAGCAAGCATACCTGGGCACAGAACAGAGCCAATGTATATGTCTACATAACAATATAATAAAGTATAAATTGGACATTCCAACAAACGCAAAAATGTGGCAGCAGACCTTTATTTACTTTAGCATTCTCATTCAATTGGTACATTCATTTTCAGTTCCTGCACCTTTTACCCAAAATCCAAATAAGGCCTTGAGGTTTCATACAAAGTTTAAAAATGTCAATATAAAGCATGGTATCTATCATATTCATTCTATAGAACACATATCTAGAACACATGTTATAGGAGCGCCATTCTTTCACATTCATGACATTCTGCCTCCAGAATCGAACGTCTATACTGGCGTAAATAGTATCAGCTTCATGTGTTCCGTCTTGTTTTCGGGTAAGATAATAGTCAGAATGTGCACTAAGTATGCAAATAGATCGGAGATGCAATTTCGGTTCGCAGATGGATCCAAGTTCGTCACTATACGCTTGACTGTGCTGCCTTGCTTAGAAGATGCGAAGTCTCATAATTTGTTTTTGGAGGTCTTCCTATTTCAAACTTGGGTACCTGTTAACTTAGTCAAAGTGTTTTTGTCAATCTCTTTGCTAGTTTCTAGTTGGGAAGACAGACTCTCATTTGCAGGCAAAAACGTTGGAATTCACCTGAAGCGTCCCAAACATATAAAATATTTCAGCAAGTATCGTAAAAGTTTAGGTTTAGATTTCCCAGAGTCTCTTATGTATTCTATACTTTAATCTCAATCGTTGCTCCCAACAGCAAACGGCGGAGCTTTATTTTAAACCTTGCGAAACAAAACACATAGTCACTAGAGTCTGTGCTTGGCACTGCTTTGGGGAAATCGTTTATTCTAATTTTCTTGAGTATATATATAAATGCAGGTAGTTCTCTCTAATTGATACTCAAAATATATGTCGTTGTTTTCGACTTATGATGCTTCAATCGTCCACTTTGTCTTAGATTATCTTGATAATGACCCTCACAGCATCTGGAAACTTTATTGGAAAGACAATGGCGTCCAGATGAATTATAGGATCTACAGAACCAAACATATGTTTGATGCTGACCTTCAAGACAGCGAAACTGTATTGCAAATACAAGTAGCACTACCTAGCTATGTTAACTTCAGGCTAGCAACATGGTCACAAATCGAGCAAAACGGGAATATGGGGTATCCAGCATGGCAACAAATAACAAACATAGGCCAGGCTCTTATGGCATGGCACAATGCCAATGGCAATGATGATTATTATTGGACCCACAAATCTCAATTTTGGTCATATATGCATTATTTGTTCAACAAGCCTACATCTCGTGAATATGATCTGTATGGGCTAATGAATGATCCTAATAAACACTTGACTCCTACACACTCTTCACACTCTTCAAGACCTATATTAGATTTCGTACACAAAACAGAAACAATTGAAGATTTCTTTGATGAATTGCGTGCAACTCATGCGCGACATGACCCCAAATCAATGCAGGCTTTCGAACTTCATCCAGACTTACTTAAACACCAGTCATCACAGCGTTTGGACTCTGGTAGAATGCGCGCACGACCCTAAAACGCACATCACGCATTTGAACTACAGAACCAACAACATGAACTTGACACAGGACCCACTTCATAACAACGAAACGCTGCTGCAGTTCAACATCTGGCCCAATAGCTTGGATGCTAGATTTGTAGATTGGCAACATATAATAAACAATGTATCCATGCCATGGTCTACATTAGAAAGCATCACTCAATTCTTGTGTTTCATGCACAATGGCAAGCTCGACTCGAGTCATGACACTACCAAAAATCTAGATTTTTGGACTCTACCAACCAAACAAGATATTTTAGATTATGGGACAACACACTATCACCCTAATCTAGCCCTAACTATTTCCAGTCAAAAACCAACACAAAAACATCATTTTTTCAATTTATTCCAAAAACCCAGCCACATGTCTTAGATGTATTCGAGCTTGTTGTAGCGGATCACATCCTCGTACTTGCGCATCTTCGCGTGAATGAGCTCCTCGGCCTTCTTCATGTCGGCGATAGTCTTGACACCAGTGATGCCAAACTTCCCGCTTGGAAACAAGTTGCACGAAGCAACCCTGGCCACGACTTCGCCTTCAGCGTCTTCCTTTTCCTCCACTTTCACCTTCAGCATAATCGAGTTCATCAACTCGGCTTGATAAGAACACCTCGTGAGATTGCTGTTCGACTCTGGGTTCCAGGCATTAAACGTCTTATCAAGATCCACAGCAAAAGGACCAGTGCTGTTTCCCACCATGTTGGTGATCTTGAAATCCAAGAATTTTGCAGACGGATAAAACTTTTGCAGAATCCTTGCAGTCCTTCGCGCCATGGTTTTGGCCTGCATCACATTCTTTGCGCTCCACAGAGTCACCACTCCAGTGTTGAAAACACGGGCAGTCACCTTGAAAGGCTTCTTGTGATAAATCACCAGGCCATTGAGCTTCTTATTCCTCTCGAGTTGAAACGACTTACCAGGACTCACATATTGCATGTCATTTGCAATAGTAGCAAGATCCAAGTGACCCACTCCCACCTTGAACTTGCTCACGATATTCACCACACGCAGTGTTCCAGCCTTCTTCTTTGGCGGCTCAATCACAGTGGGCCTCATCACATGAATCTCATTGCAAGAGGGCGCAGCGCAAATCTGAGAATAGCTGCTCTTGCTCGTAGTTGCGTTTTTGGCCAAAGGCACAGTAGGCATGCTCGACCAAAAGGACGGCTTCAGCGTTTCTTGAAAAGACCTAGGGGCCTTTGCCACAAAACTGCAAAACATATCCTTGTAGGAAGCGTAGGGGGTCTCGACTTCAGTTGGCTTGCTCATGGCACGCGTGGCAGATTCTGCAATGGCATCACTTCTCGCCACTTATATAGACCTTTTCTTTTTTTCTTTTCTCTTTTTTTCATTTTTTTTCCTCTAGAGCTACCAAGCAATTTGCAACGCCCAGGCTTGAGGCACCCACCCAACTCCATTGTCGATTGCCAAGTCGAAATCATAGACGCTGTGATGGGCTATTAGGTCTGCAAAAGCGTACAAAATGCCTGCACATTGCAGTGAACGACTTCTGCTTTCAGTAACTTTGGCAAATTTCAATGCTTTTGCAGACATTTCTTCGCTTGTGGAATGCCTGTAGGCAAAAAAGTGAGGCACAATGATTTCTCTGAGCAAATTCTCCAGATCTTCCATGCTGATTCCTGCTTCTTCTCTAGCAGTCACCACTTTTTTGGCATACTGCATGAGTAGGCTAGATAGTTGCGGGTGAATAGACCCTATGTGCCTGCTTTGCTTTGAAACAATAGACAAGGCTTTGCTTTTCGCCTTCTTGGGAATCGAAATGCTTGCGCAGTTTTCGATAGCCAACAGCATGGAAAATAAGCGTCTGCATATTCCATTCATATCCATCATTCCAGCACTGCATCTATCTGTAGTAGCTTGCAAGTACCCATTCCACAGAGCATATAGCACTGGTACAACCTTATATTCTTGTCGCCCAACCATGGAGTGAATTTCTCTACAGCAAGCAACATTTTCTACCCCAAACACCAGCTTGAATGCAAACAAGCATGCTTTATTAGCTTCGACTAAGACATCCAGCATCCTCCATATTTCTTCCTCTCCTCTGGACAAAGCTGTTTCCTTCAGGTCCTGTGTTGAATTCAGTAGAATTCCTTGGGGTTCAAGCCAATATTTTATATCCAACAGAGAAACATCCATATTTTCCAGGTTCTTGTATTCGTCTATGCTTAGAACCTGGAATTGCATGAAGCACAGCATGTCGGCAAGAACCCACTTCATTTCATTGCAGCAGTCTAGCGTATAATCTGCCTGAAATTGTGTATACAGTTGTAGCTTAGATTCAAATACACGTTCAACACTGGAAAAACTCATTTGATTAGAGTCGTTCTCTGCCAGTTTTTGTTTTTTGTCTCTGTGGCATGCAATAGGGTCTTCGTCTGAAAGCGAGTACATGAAATGCTGTGTGGTTGTGTTGAAGGTTATGTTGGTTCCAGCGATCATAAAAGAACACCTAAAAAGATTGTTTTTTATATATTTGTCGAAAATAGATTTTCTCCAAGTACAATGGGTATCAGAAAGACTTCTTCCCCTGAAATTTGAGAAACTACTTTTCTATTTCTACACTACTACTACTACTACTACTACCCTTTGGAATCTTTCGAGCAGTGACTTCACCTGGAGAAAAGTCCATTATATACGTTATTAATTTTTATTTAAAACAACAAATGAAACTACTGTGAAACGGATTTCTTTCATGTTCTCTAACAAAAGGATCTGATATATATATGAGCAAAACAAAATTCTTTTGATTAAGTATGCTATTGCTAGACGACAATAAATGCTGCGCAAAGACGCACGCACCTTTCTCCCGCGTGAAGCAATTTTACGATCCGTTAGAGGAGTTTGTATTTGGATCCCCTCAGCACATCGAGGAACATATCTACCAAAAAGAGTTTGGTTACTCTGAGATCATTTCTGATTCTTTTTTAAACGGTGTGAACTTTTTCTTGCACCGAATTGCTGAAGAACTGTTGAAGAGATTCCGGGATGCAGAATCCCAGAAGAGGAAACCAAAATACGACAGAAAAGAGCATCCCACAGATTTCAAAAATCACTGCGAAATCATGGATGCCTGGGTGGATTATAATTGGGACAACCGTAGATTTGTGCTGTATTGGATTCGAAACAGGCCATGTGCGGAAGGCATGGGCTTCTACAATGTGATATTGTATTGGTTTGTGCACATTGCTGCGCAGTGTCCGAATGTAGGAGTAGAAATCAACGATTGTCTTTCAGTGAATCAAGTGATCATGAAGAATAAAGGGTGGCATGAAGAAAAGGAATTTGACAGCAGGCCCGACTTTAATCGAGATAAGTACCACTATTTTCTTACGTCTGCAGAATGTGCTGCGCAAGACAGTCTCGATTTTTGGAAGATTCAGAATAAGGTTCTAAGTTACGGGAATACCGCCATTGAATTAAATCCTGCTCAATTTGATAGGAGCGATAAGCTGAATGATTATGGGCACGTAGAAAACAAATTCTACAGAAACGATAGGGCATATGATTTGCACGTAAATCATTTTGTCACCCAGAAAATGAAAGATTTAGAAACCTCCTCTTCGTCTAGGGCCTCGAGATCCATCAGGAGTCCGGAATCTGGGCATCAATTGAAGAGCAGGCGAACCAGCAAGATGAGCGACGGTGATATCCAGAAGGCAAGAGAAAGATTCAAAGTAGAGCAAATGAGGGCAGATTGGAGAAAAATTCAAGCAGCGCTCAGGAAATACCCAGGCAGTTCTCCTATCACTAGCAGACTTCAACCCGCAGGCAATGCAGAACCAGCAACAAGCATGCCGCCGCCGGCTGAGGTGTTTCAGGTAGCTCCTGTGCCTCCGCCTCCAGAATCAGAGGTTGCTGCTGGTGACGTCAGCGATGTAGAGGATGCGATGGATGGAAATGTTCAGGAGCCAGAGTATAGGTCTTCTACGTGTACCCTCGAACAATTTTATATGGATAACGGAGAGAGGTTAATGCCTGGGCACAATTTATACGAACCCTATGTATCATGGCTCTTGCAGAAAGTGTCTGCTTTCCATAGTGTGCTGCTGGATGCTTAAGTTGACACAACAGAATGCATTCTATTTTTTTATTGAATTTCAAATAAATGCTTCAAGTTATTTTTTATAAAAGTCTCTGAGGGCTGCAATGGCTTCTTCTTGCGTTGATGCCAGAAACCAATGCACTGAATCTCCAGTGTGTGGATTATGAATTTCGCCATAGATGCTTGGACTATAGATGCTGTGTTGCTTGATTGTGAGACTGGTTTCAGAGTCAGTCTCTCTTTCAAAATACCACGCAATGTAGCTCGAAGATATGGCACGGCATCTTTTGAAGTGCAGGTCCTGAATCACAAATGTGTCGACTTTTTTGAGGGAAAACGGTTTCCGGTAATGTTTCGCGTGATCCCGCATGAGTTGGCCGTGGCGTGTGTGAAGACACGTAAAAGAAGCTATATAAGGGCGCTAAAAAAAGATATGCTCGTGTAGAAAAAAAAAGAAATAAAACAGCTGCAAGCGGCTACGGCATGCCTATCCCTTGGATTTTCGGAAGCTTAAGATACAAGAAAAGTCTTTTTTATTGAAATTTAATGCCAAACACTTTATGGCAGAATCGTATCAAACAGAAATGAGCGTAAAAGTGCCGGCTCCGCCAAGATTAGTGGTGGTAGCGAAGCCAGCAAATAGGGCCTCAAGCTCAGTTGTGAACTCAGATCCATAAGCATAGATCTTGATTGGACCAGTGGATCCCTTGCTCTCCTTGAATTTTCGGGCTTCATGATAGACGAGATTCCACGTAGGCCTTGAAAACGAGATGCCAGTGCGTGAAGGAACGTGCGTGACAAATGTGAGAAGGTAAGGGTCGCCTGGCTTCGAAGTTGTGAGACAAAAGTTACTGGTGTCAAAGTGGACGCCCTCATTCTGAAGCAAGACCGAATAAAAAAAGCGTTTGTCGGGATCATCTTGAGAGAGCACTTCTTGCATGCTGAGATTGGGAAAAGTATCAGCTACTTGAAAGGCATGAATGCCCCGAGGGCAGCGGCCAATAGTGGAGTTACTCATATGCACTGGAAAAGAAAACGCCTTGCAGCATATATAAAGGCAAAAATCTTTTTTTTGTCTGAGATGGATTCACGAAAGATTAAGCTGATCAAAGTAGAGCAGAATAGACTTTGGGTCTCCAGAAGGATATTCTGTGTATAGTTGATCAAGAGTCTGAACTTGAGCAAACTTCAAGAAACTTACTTGATTGTTTGTGATGAACTCTTCTTCAAAAAAGTCAGAGACTCCATGTTCAGGCATGTAGACCACTCTGGATACTTCTTTTAGGATGCGATTGTATGGAATGCATACGGACGCCCACCAAATTCTTGCACTGTCAGTTTTTAGGTCTTCAAAGAATGGATGTGTTACTGATTTATTTTGAGTCATGGAAGTCGCTGTTGCGATAGAAAACAACGGCAAGGCATGATTGATGTACGACCTGATCATGTGATGGAAGGCCAGCTTCCAGTATTTTTCATTAATTGTCTGCATCACAGTTTCGTAGATGAATCCAGTGACGAATGCCATGATGCACGAGTGGAAAAAATGTGAATTGCGCCTTTTCCAAGCGGCATTTCGAAAGTAAGTTGCTGCCAAGTTATGTGTTGAATCGTCTAAAAAATATGTCTGGAGAGATGTTCTGAGTACCACCACCCAATCCAAGTGGGGCTTGTTGGCCCATTCATACCCATAGACAATTTGAGTTGTGTTTTGAAGCACATATTGATCTGCATGAATTTGCTTGAGATGCAGCAGCCTGTCATATTGTTTTCGCTTCTGCTTCTCGAAATCAAATGTAGGAAAAAAAACAGAGACATTATCAGCAGAACAAAAATCAAATACTTGTTTGGGATCTGGGTCCATGAGAGAAGAAGTGAGCAGGGTATCATAGTCTAGTGCTATATTGGCGGGATCCAAAGTCATTAGTTTTTCCAGATGCCATCCAATATAGTCTACTATTTCTGCGCTAAGTCTGGGCCACAAACCCCTATTTTGCCTGCGCTCATCGTGAAGCAAAGCTTGACGCCTGGTTGCTTCAAACATGGCCACACGTTGGTAAGAAGAGTCTACATCCAAGAAATACTTGATGGAATTAGCAGGCAGTTCAGCGCATATGTTTCTCATGAATATAGTCTTGGATGAGTCGTTATAGTATAGAAGTTCAAGGTGATATGACATGCGTCTCAACCTATTGCTGACAAAAGAGATGCTGCCGTTGATGCTGTGTTGGCACAGATTCTGAGTAAACAAAGTCCAATTACTATTAGACCCAAGAAAATAATCGTGTACTATGCTTGCAAATGTAGCTGCAATCAAGCGAAAAGCCCTCTCTCGATTGGTTATGGCAATTTGGGATGTGTCTTCAGTTTGAAACAAATGAAAGAGTCGAGGGAGAAAAACAGCAACAAACGCTGGGTCAAAAAACTCTCTTCGCTGAAGCCAAACAAAATTTCTGAATGCCCTGAATCGGGGTTTTTTGCACCACGATTCCTTTGACACAGTCAAAAAATCAATCAGGGCTTGTCTAAAAAGAGCCACCACTGGACTCTTGGAAGGACCCGATACGTCCCAGTCCCACTGTGATGCTTTTGCTATGCAGTCTACACTGTTCATGTGAATTAATGGATAGATGGATAGACTTCATCCTACATGTTTGTTATATAGGGAGAGAGAGAGAGAGAGAGAGAGACAGAAAAAAACTCTTTTTAATTATTTTTTTGCAAGGCATTTTCCTTGGCCTTTTTTGCCATGGCCATGGCTCTGAGCAAGTAGAGAGAAGGCGGATTCTGAACAGAAGAAAATGCAGAGCTGTTAAGGATTAAGCCCTGGAGCTCGTCTTCATTCACAGACTTGACCAATCGCTGGATTTCCGCCTTTCTTTCTTTTTTAGTCTGTGGCTTTGAAGTCGACTTTGGCTTATAAGGCCTGATGAGGCTGAGAACTTCCGCGCAAGGCCTGAATCTAGGTTTCACCACTGTCATTGTGTGTTTTTGGATGTGCACTGATCTCATTTAAGGTCACTGAAATTCTTTTTTGTTGATCACGAACCTCCGGTACATAGTCATAGAGAGACTCTGGATTTGATTTTGTCGTTCTTGCCTGAAACGGAGGACTCACGCTCTTGGTCCTATTTCTTGGCAAGCTTTTTGATTCTGAGCAGGCAACATTCAAGCTTCTTGCCTTCACAAGCGCGTGTCTTGCTTTCTGCACGCCAAAAAAGAAGGGGGATGTTGCACTCAACTTTGCATCATCAGTTTCTGTAGTACTTGAATTCGGTTCACTGTCAGAAGACGAAGATGTACAAAACTGGACGTGATTGGATGCAGCAGGAGCCACAGTAACATCCATGTCACCAAACGAAGAAGAAAAAGAATTGCAACTGGATCTGATTTCTTTTGTGAGTTTGTCTAGCTTGGAGTCCAGAGAACTGATTTGTTTGGTATTGTTGTCAAGCGTCAGTACTTGAGTACTGTGAATGTGCTGAAACATGCTTTGCAAAAGCTTGAAGCGCTCGTCTACGTCTATTTTTTTTGATTCCAGCAACTTAAAGTCATGGTACAGTATCATGGCATCTGTGAATACAAGGCAGCAAGCTACCCCCCACGCGTTTTGGATGAAATCACTGGGTACGCCTAAAAAATAGACAAGAAAGTAATTTATGGCAGAGACAGTAGTGAGTGCCGCAGCCTGTTTGATGATCAATGCTGTCCACGTTTGCATATATTCACGCAAAATCATTTCATTCAGAATGGCATATATATGTTGGCAATAGACTTTCTGGCTCCAAAAAAATTGAGTCTCGGTGCAGACTCCATGTTGATGTTTGTTGTTTTTTCTTTTTTGAATGCCAAAAAGAATCCACAGCACGAAAAAAAACCGTGAATAAAGTGCTTATATAGAGAAGCAAATACGAAACAACATGTCACCCATTTCGACAATGACTGCAAGGCAAAACTTAAAATCAGCCGTCTTGGCATTCTACGAGATGAACCTACAAGACAGCGAAGACGAGGCGTATGCTGAAGCCATGATGTTTTTTCGAAAAATCACGTGGCTGTTTCGAGAAAAGCTTTTTTGCGACGAATTTTGGATTCCTATCCAGTGTGTTTTGTCTAGCGACTCGTCGTCATATGCAGGAGCTCTCTTGACACAGACACCCAATGCAGGAATTCCAAGTCAATTTTATACTGAGATTGTTCATTATGTCATTATGAAGCTCTGCACTTCGTTTTGCATCCGATTCAAGGAGTATTTCTCTGTGGATGCATCGACTAAGAAAATTGAGTTATTGAGAGACGAAGCATGCCCCCATCGCGACATTGTTCACATTATGTCACGCGAGATTCACGCTGATTTGATCAAGATTCAAACTCGAAAGAATACAGTTACCTTGCATTGTCTGGCTAAAGCAGAAATCAAGAGATTGTATTTTTGGGGGCAGCATCCTGTCTACAGGTGCATATGGACCATGGGCGTGAAACATGAAGTGAGATTCCGATGCAGAGTGATTCAGCGCGCGTTTGTCAAGAGGCGAGGCATGCTGAGGCTGTTGGAGCAAGAGCACATAGACATGATTGTGAGGGAAATCCAAAACGACGTTATGAAAAATCACAACAAGTACCTAAAACCCAATAGATTTCTGTGGGCAAGGAACGCTGTTTCTAATGTGCAATGGGATACTTCTTTTCTTGGAAATAAGTTTTAGGAAAAAAAAAGAAAAAAGAATCGAAGAAAGTTCTTAAATAAGACCAATTGCATGCTTCTGAGACAAGAATCCTATTTGCAGAGACTATGGCGTGCGTATTGAATGATTATGTCAAGGACCATGTTGTAGTTTCGTACATAGTGGAATCCTTCAATGCATATCTGCGCGAAATGAAGCAGGAGGAGTATGTAGCGAGAGTTCTGAATCCACCACTGAATTGTGAGGTTCTCAGTGCAGAAAACATGGTGGCAGTGATCAAATTGACGGAAAAATGCCCTCAACTCATCTTTGTAGTCGAAAGACACAAGATGGAAGATATGGTGCAATCCAGATTGTATCGCAGATCTCTGAAGCTGTCGAATGTAGACCCCAATTGGAATGTGGCGGTGATTGGATACCACAGAATTCTGGTGCTGAATACAAATGTAGAAAGCTGCACCCGCTACTCGATCATTGAAGAAAGGGACTTGAAAGCTATTGTACAGATTATGCTCTGGTGTTCTGAAAACAATGAGAAGTTGCTGAAGAATATGCAGGAAGATGAGGAATGCGTAGTTTGCATGGAATTCAAGAAGGATGGTATGGTGTTTTGCAGACATTGCAGTGCAGTGTATTGTGTGGATTGCTGCAGATCCATATGCTCACTGGAGAAGAAGAGGAAAGAGTGTGCAGAAGCAGATAACAAAAAGGATGCCAAGCCCAAGAAGAACAAGAATAAAAGTAAGAATAGTAGGAAGGAGGAGAAGATGATGGTCAAGTGCAGCATATGCAATGAATGCACGGAAGTTACTGTGCTTGGCGACAAGTGCATGCGCTATCACGTTTGCGTGATGTCAAAGATATGGCTCAAGGAGGCTGCATTATTGCATTATCTCAAAGCAGAGAATGGCATTGATATACAAGCAGAAGTTACCAAGCCAAGATTTGATAGATTTGCAATGGTGGATTTGCTCTTGGCGCGCGTCCCCATCAAAATCCTAAAACACTATGTGACAACTACGTCGCCGATAGCTTGGGGGATTATGCTGAGGGCTGCTGCAGAGTATCAAGCGGCTACTTGTTAGCTCGTAATATTTGATGATAATTATAATAAAGATGGACAGCACACTGAGGCAAGACATGACTATTTAAATATGCGTTTGAGCAACACACATTATTATTATTGCATTAAATCGCTGAGAATGTCTGCCAACTCTTTGGAAAAAGTGGCTGCTTTGTTTAAGAGCATTAGAGAGTTTTTAGCTATGAAGCAGAGGCAGACTCTGTTGCCCATCGAAAATGCCATGTTGGGGATGGCCGTAGGCTATCTAGCGGATCACGCGCAAAATCTGAATACATTAGAAAATTTGCGACTGTTGAGTCAGAGAATGCAAATGTCTCAAGAATCTGGCGTTCTTGAACAATTGGGCTTGTCTATGGTTACCGAGCATGCATTCATTGTAGCCTTTCGAAACGCAGGTAGACAAATAGGATTCGACGTAGACATCATGAAGACGGTGGGAAGAGAAAACTTTATTTGCTACAAGATTGACAATTGTGTAGAATCCCTAGCTGCCTTTTTGATTGCATATGGACAGAGCAGTGATTGTGAATTGGTGAGGGATCTAGGGAAGCACATGCAGTTATTCTGGAACTCACACATGGCTTTTTAGAAGCTAAATCAATCTGAATCATTCTCGTCTTCGTCGTCATAATCATCAGAAAAAAAGTCAGAAGAAGACGACGACGAACTTGAAGTGCTTGGAGTATTGAGCCTATTGAGACAGCGACGAGGGCACTCATTTGCGAAATGTCCTTGCGCGCCGCACAGTCTGCACAAATCATATTTTTCGCGCAATTCGGCTTCGACTTCGTCAAGATCTTGCTTGCTTAAATTGGTTTTTGTGAAGCGCCATCCTCGCACATAGTCGATGCTGTGCTCTGCGACTTGGGCTAGGAATTCACTGCGCTCCCAAGCCTCCAAATCTTGAGGGATAGCAGTGGCCAAACCATTGATTTCCCTCAATTTGCCATGTTTGCGCTTGTGTTCCTGGATTCTGGCGTCAATGTCATTGGACTTGCCCACATATATGTTGCCATTATTGTACTCGACGACATAGACTCCTGCTCGCGTGCTGGATTCTTTGCGCTTGCCAAGCGCGCTCTTTGCATAGCATTCGGATGCCCAGTGTCCAAAGCGGCCGCAACGATAACATGCGTTGTTGGATTGGTTATCCCAGCGCAACATGAATGGACTGCGCGCGTGTCAAACGCCTGCGCTGCACATTTAAACTCAGTTTTTTTTGTTTTTAAATATATACTTGCCAAACCCTAGAAATGATGGGGGGGGGGGCAGGCATATAGTTTAGGCATTCGAATGACAACACCAGCGCATGGCCCGTGGACGTGGATTGGCAATGTATTGTTAAACGCTTGCGCGGAAGCTCGCCTCGTGACCCCACATCCAATTTTGCTCCAAACTCTCTATATCCAACGCACTGTCAAGCATATAGAAAAGGATTCACAGAACAAGCAAACATACATTTATTGCAAGATGCACCAAGGGAATCCCTATAATCCACGCATGAATTTTGTAGGCGAATTTAAGTTTGCAGCCAATACTGGACAAGTGGCAGGCATACACTTGGAAGCTCCATATCGAAATAGGGATTTAGAAGCGCAGATATTGATCTACATGATGAAGGACATGCAGGATCATGGAGCTTCCTGCATTTGGGAAGTAGCTAGCTGCCACCAAGGCATATATTCAAACCTTTGGGATTTTAAATACAAGCCCCACAATATTCACTCGACAGAGACTGAGAGAGGCTATTCGATGGAAATTCCACAGGACATCAGAAGTCTCGTAGTTCCACTTGGAGTTGGGAAATATTGAATGCAGACGCAAAATCCGCGTCCCATCGTTTTTGCTCTAGGTACACGATCAATGCAGAGATCAACTCGTCATTCAATTCTCTTTGCTGTAGATGTTGCCACTGTTCCAAAGTCCATATCCACGACTCCAGAAGCATTCTTGCTTGGGCTGCGCAGAATTCCAAGAACAATACAAACAATGCAAAACTCCTCAGATAGAAGCATAGAATCCACATCAACTCTCTACACAGGATCCCAACCAATACATCATACATGGCTTTGTTGCAGAGGAAACGCTTTTGCTTTTTAAGCACCTTCTTTTTTTATAAACAAAACATGCACGCGCTATTGCATGTGGCTGCATTTTGGGGAATTGTGAGCACAGCGTTTTGCGCGCGGAATAACAAAAGCCACAGTCTTTTGCAGAGAGACCCAAGAATGCCAGCAGTGGGATACATGATTGCTCTTCGCCCTGAGGAAATGAAGGAGACTGCGTCGGATATCAAGAGAAGACTGCAGCTCAAAGAAATGAATGTAGTGCAGGCCGTGAAATCCAAAGAAATCGACTTGGCGTCTTTGCCTCTGTACACACGATATCAAATGGACCACGGGCGGGCAGACCCTATGAACATTGGCACAAGAGGCGCAGTAGGATGCTCTCTGAGCCATGCAAACGTGTGGTCTATGATATTGAACCAAACACAAGAGCAAGGCGAATCGGCGTACGTATTTGAAGAAGACGCAGTGATTCCATCGCATTCCAATTACCTTTTGATTCGCGACATGGTGGAGGAAATCACATCAGTCCCTGCATTCAACCAAACATGGACCATACTACTTTTAAAATTCTTTTTGGGTTTTGGCAAAGAATCCGTGGTCTACACGCGAAATAACGACGCATCTTCGAGCTTGACAGCTACATGCAGAGATTGTACTGGGTATAGCACAACGGGGTATATTCTGAATAAAAAGGGAGCTAAAGTTTTGCTGAAGCATATGAGCAGAGAGCCCATGATGGTCGTGCAGATCGACTCGTGGATTTCTCTCGTCAATACATATGACCCCACGTTCCGAATGTTTTGGAATCTAAGAGATGACAAAATAGAGTTTCTCAAAGCGCACAAGACTACCATCCAGACTGACAAAAAAGGCATGAGGCGCTTTTCTCTAGAAGAAATATGGACAGTTTCGTTTTGGGTTTGTGTCGCAGTGCTCGGTATAGTGTGTGTCTTGGCGCTGCTCTTGTATAAAAGAGTAGGCATCCCCAAAAAGAAGCGCTTGCAGGAAGAGTGCAAGATTTGCTCTTGCTGATAATGACATGCGCGCCCGATTTCACATTCATTATGCAATAAACAAAAACTATATATGTAGCAAACTTGTATGGCGCTTGTGCGTTATTTTAAAAGAATAGATGGACGAGTTTGCGGCCCCCCCTCAACTGCATGCACGTTATGCGAATGCTAATCCAAATCTTTTCTTGCCACCTTCTGTCAGCAGAATGCCAAGAGTTTACCTTGACCATTTCTACAAGCATACAGTAGACGCATTCTACGATGCCGTCGAGAAAGCATACAGTGTAGTGTTTGTGGAAAAGCCGAGGCAAAACGGCCATGTACTCTACGGAAATCCCATAGTGATTAGGCCAAGAACAAGTCTGTACCCTCCCGTCGCTCATGCATTACCAGGCGGAGAAGAGGACGGCGACGATGGCCCCCCGCCCCTTCGGCGCACCGAAACAGATTTGCGGGACGTTGAAGATCGGTACGAGTATACAGTGCGTTACGAGATTGATCACCAACACGCAGGGACCTTGAGCATAGCGCTGTACCCCACTTCCCCCATATTGCAAATTCAGAAGGAATTCTCGCGGTTCGGCATCCACCGCTTTCATTATGAAGAAGCGCGCGGGGCGTCTGAGCATGTTCGCCGAAGCAACAGTGCCAGCGTACAGGCGTCAAGTTTGTACCCGCACTTGCGAATGGAGGCAGAGGACAAGTTTAGGCTGTGGCTCATGCTTGCTCCTCAAGTATACATGCATAGGTTTCATGACCACAATGACGACTACGAGCGCATGCTAGCGCGAGCGGTCGCTGTATCTACGCGCCATGGCATGGAGAGATTGAATACAGAGGAATATCTTGGAGGAATGGCATTGGCTGGCGGGAATACAGACGCGCTGCGACTGATTCAGGACGCCATGTTTAGGAGCCACGCAGAAGAAAGAATTGGCCTTGCATAGGTCCTTATATATAAATATCGAGAGTATGTTTTGGCTACTTGGCAGTCATTAAACAGAATGCCTCTTATTATTCCTAGGGAGAATCTTAACAAATATTTGAAAGCCATGGTAGACGACAAAACGGCAGTGTTGCCATGGGATGTTTTGATGCACGTGATTTTAGAAAAGCGGCGCGTGTTTCACACGGCGAGCGAAAACAGGGTGATCCTAGACTTCTCCGAAGACGGTCGCTCGATGTATTTTGTCGTGAGTCAAAAGTTTTTATTCAGTGTAGAATACGAGCGAAGAGCGTGCAGCGACAGGCAAGGCTCATTCAACGTGAGCATGCGGTGGTTTGCTAGCGGAGACTTGGCATCCAATGCTAAGAGGCCCAGCGGATTTTACCTAAACTATACGTGCAACAATCAGACTGTGAATGATGCCATTGATTTGTGCATAGAATTTCTGAGCCACAAGTTGAGGGCAGGCATCGTGATGGAGGTTTTGCTGGATTGCTATGCGCCTCGATTTGACGAAATCTTTGGCTCGAAGGGCGAAATATCTTCGTGCAGGCCGCCTGGATTCATGTCAAAGTGACGCGCGCGATGCTCAATGTCTCCTTGGCTCCGCCTGCCTATCCAAAGGATTCCTGCACATTGGGCAAAAAAGACGCCTGTATTCGTCATATAGATGCTGGTCCCACATGTTGAAGTGCTCGTTGCAGAAAGCGTGATTGCATCCAGAGGCCCGCACGTGGGGGTTCTCCGAAACTCGATGGTCTTCTGAACAGAGACCACAGTAGTATTCTTCAGTTGCTGATCCTTGTCTTGGTTCAAAAGGAACCCTGGAATTTCGTGGCAGAGGGAGACGCACTGGCTCCCAAAAATCAGCTGGCACGTTAGCATTGTTTCCGCCTATCACGTTGTTTGGATCGAAAACAGGAATTTCAAGCGGCGGCAGAGGCCCTAGTCTGCGCCTCGCTGGCCTGTTGGCTACAGGACCCGAAGCCGGTCCTGGAATGTTTGCATTGAATCTAGTGACTATAGTAGGGGGGTCGCGAGGCGGAGGTGCCCTCGGGGGCGTTAAAAACTGGTTGCGAAACACAAATTGAAACAAATCAAGTGGAATGTGAAGTCTCTCTGCATTTTCTTCGATAGTCTGACGATCTCTGGGCAAGAGCGGGAGCCTGCGCCCAGAAATGGTGATGGATTCCGTGAGCATCCGAATCATGGTCTGGATTTGGTCGTCCTGAAATGGATGAATGTACTCGCGCGACCTCACATCTGGATTTTGAAGAAAATATTCCACTTCTTGGGTTCTCCTAGCCAATAAAATGAGAATAAAACTTGCGTCTCTAGTTAAGGACGTGGGTTGAGGGGAAGATAGTATCAAGTGTGTGAGGGGTTGAAAGATGGTATCCTGCATTTCAGTATAAATCGTGCGATCCAAGTCAATGAGAGGGTTTGAGATTCTCTCGTCTAGATTCCACAATCTGACAAGGCTTTGGTCAATAATTGCTTGCTGCGCAATATAGTCATCTCCCATGGTTGCTAGCACAATAGATTTTTTTCTCTACTTAAATACTATCGACATTTTAAAAAACGTGATTAGAGGAAATGGTATTTTCGATTTATTGTGCGCAGTATCGATTCTATGCATAAACGCAGCTTGGAACCCACTCTCTCACATACACTCGTCTTTATTCACAGAAATGACTCCGCAAAATAAAAGAATGCTGGGGTACTGGATATGCACCTACGGCCTCATTCGACTTTATTCAGACAATTGGATGCTAGTGTCCTCCTCGTATGCCATTGAATTCACAGCCTTTTTGCACGAATGGCAACTCAAATCACTGGCCAAGTTCTGGTACAAGAACGCCTTCGTCGTGCTTGGAAGTTTGCTGCTGGGACTTCTGTGCTGCAGCATCTTCTTCGAAGAAGATGTCGTGCGCAAACGCCTGCCATTCTAGCGCAAAAACAACGAGCTCTGCAGTGTTGTTCAGCAGTCTTGACTTCACAAGCAGCATCTCCATATAATATTTTTGCTTGAGAATCGCATTCCTGCATTGAGGGCCTGGGCGCCCACGCATGGAAATACAAGCCTCGCGCTGCGCATCAATGGCCTTGATAGCATCCATGATCATCCCCATTTCCTGATGCAGGGGCTTGCGAATGAAATGATCAAAGTCTTCGGCAATCACCAGCTCTTCCAGGGCATAGCGCTTGGCCGCTGGATTGTCGACGTTGCTCACCACGGGCAGAAACTTGTTCAAGACCAAGTCTCTCTTATCGTCCATGGACATTTGCGAGAGGATCTCAGAGGAGTAGCAAGGCAGAGACATGATGTGTGACAGTGCTTGGAAGCAAACCCCAAGCATTCTTATATAAGCTACTTAAAAAACGTTTTTTTGATTAAAAAAATGCTGCTGTGGGACGAGCTAAAAAATGCTATAGAGAGAGACGACTGGCAAAAACTTAAGCGGAGCGAGGAGATGAATCGAGAGTACCAGGAGTTTCAGGCCCAAATTCTGAATTCGTACTCTAGCGTCAGCGAATATGTCTTGAAGGAAAAGATGGAGGGGCGCGAAGCAGAACAGGGCATGATTTTGCTGCCCAATGATTTTCCCTATGACTTGGATCCCGAAATCGGACACTACGTGCTGTGGTTCGTAGGCTCAGACGAAGATCATCATCAAGACACTGAGGTGCTCAAGGCAAAATTCAAAACGTACTTGGAAGAAGAATTAGACTACGACGAGTTTGAGACTCTCATCTATATCAATCCCAAGCACAATCAGACCATCCCGCAAATTCCACATTGTCAGGTTTTTGTCCGATTCACTTTGCTAAAAAAAGAAAACGACGACTTAAATGTAGAGCCCTGTTGGCTGGAAGGCCACTGACGAGCATGCATTCATTGCAAATAGCAGTCATCTTTTTCAGCTTGTTTTTGGCCATCACCCTGACCATGTGCCTTCTGCGTCACATTGTGTGCCTCTTGATGATTGCCATGTGCAAGGAAGCCATGCGCATTTTGAACTCGAAACAACAAGAAGAAGACGATACTGGCAGAGAGCCTGCAATGAGCATTGGCGAGTCTTGCTTTGCGATGGGGGCTTTGGCTTTGGTTGTGAGCATGTCTGCTGCTCGAGAATTAGTTTCGAAAGACGGAGTCCTTCTCTTGGCATTGTTGTATTGTGGAGCTAGGATTTTGTGCTAGCTTATTCCAAAGACAGATTTTGTCGGTATTATATAAAAGAAGTTTGACTTCACAATAGAATACAATTAAGAAATGGGCCTCCTGTGTTCCTCGCATTGCAGCTGCTTTGCGTGCTCCAGAGACTACAGGCTAGCCAAGTCGATTTTAAAAAAGCACTGCTACGAGAATCCGAAGCTCCAACCCTGCATCCTCAACGCTGCTGACTTGTGCGACGACGCGCGCAGACTGGTGGAATTGCGCAAGTGCCTGCACGAGTATACGAGGAGAGAAGAGACTACTTCATCGTATGGCGACGACGAGATGATTCTCTTAAAATCAGACAGCGTCGTGCTCATGCTGAATACGGAGCAGTCGCGAGCGTTTGGAAGCGAGGAGAGGGGGGAATTTCGATCTCTTCGAGAAGACATTGTGCGTTTTTTAGTGAGAGATTACGACGGAGGCGCGAGCGCGCTTGGCTTCCTGAATGAATTGAATATGACTCATTTATTCTCAAAGCCTTATTATAAGTACAGACTAAAGCAAGCGCAAGAACTAGAAAAAATGCTGCCCCTGCACGTCTGCATCAGCCTTCGCCATCCTTTCAATAATGATCCGTGCCTGCACATGATATACATTTGCATCTATCACTCTTCGTAAGATGGTTCGTCTGGCTTTAGGCCTTGATCCCAAATTGCTTGCAAGAGGTCTGGGTTCGACAAAACACGATGCTGCGGTGAAATGTCAAACTGCTGGCTGAGATGGGAGCTTGCGGAAAAAAGAAAGGGCATGAGTTTCTTGTTGAATCTTTCACCTCTCCTCCTTCTAGCATAGTACACGCGTTTCCTCTTCTCATAAATGGCGTGGAGCGAGAGCTCCGTTTGCATATCTCGCGGAATATTGAGCCAAATCCGGAAGAGCGGAACAATGTTGTCCTTGCGGGGAATTTCATTCAAGTGAAAGTGAAAGTTAAGCTCTTCTCGCGGAGTCACCAGACACTCTGATACATTAAAGTAAGTCACGAATTGATCTGTCTCGTCTGCGCCCGACGGCTGCATCGAGATTTCAGATTCAGATTCTGTATCTGATAGCGACCAGCCTCGAACAATGGGAATGTTGTACAGCATGATGCTGATGTATCCGGTCCTCTCGTATTCGTCCTCAAACCCAGCGTGGTAGCAATAGTAGGGCGTGCGCACCCAGTCGACCACCGGACTTGTCATGGGTGTTTCGCCAAAGATTTTGCATTTTCGAAATACGCGCTTGGTTTTGGTCTTGCATGCCTCGAGGAATAGAGTGTTTTGCAGAATCTCTATGACCTCGTAAAAAATGGACACGTGGTCTCTGTCGTAATTGGGCAAGAAGACCTTCTCGGTGCATTGCATCATCCTGTGCTGCTCACAGTTTCAGTGTCCTAGGCAAACCAGCATATTCGATTTGTTTTTTTTGAAGGTTAGTCCAAGCTATATATAAAGTCAATACAAACAAAAAAAAACAAATGAGCGAGCCGCTGACTTCTTCCCAGGCAGACGTGTGGATCATCGTGGTTTTGATTGGACTCTCGTTTTGGCTCGCCTTCTTTTTTGCGGGTCTATGCTGTTGTACTTGCTGTGGATGCAGGGCTCTGAGAGTGGGTCGTATCTGGGCGTATTGGCTCAGCAGCGGACTATGCATGGGGCTTTTGTGGCATGTCCTAGGCTACGAATGGCGGGGGGCAGGGTACTGGGCCAATGCGAAGAATGGAGAGGTGGGAAGTTTCAAGCCGTGGACCGCCACGTATAGCACCTCGGAAAAAACCTTGATGGTAGTGCCTGCCAACGAAGAAGAACTCCGAGATGCGGTATTGGCGTATGGCCAAACTAGGGGCCCCATTCGAGTCGTGGGCAGCGGCCACTCGTGGTCTGCTACTGGCTACACAGACGGCACCATGATCGACGTGAGGCGCTTGAACAGGGTGATTCGAATGGACGAGAGGCGCGTGACAGTAGAGGCTGGGATGAAAGTGCAGGACGCCGTGCAGTTTTTGCTGGAGAGGGGCTTTTGTCTGTATGGCACTGGCTCCATTCGGGCTCAGGCGATTGGCGGCGTAGTGAGTCACGGAGTCCATGGACCGCATCCAGACGGCCTGAACAGACACGTGGTGGGCATGCGGGTGCTGCTGGCAAGTGGTGAATTCAGAGAGTTGGACGACGACGAATCCTTGTTCATGTGGAGAGCGAGCATGGGCTTGCTCGGCGTGATTGTCCAAGTCACATTCGAGATATTTCCATTAGCGTGGCTGAAGCTCGAGAGAAGTCCCATCCGAGGTTTTGACGACCTGGACGTTTTAGGGCGACACTTGAATGTGGACGGAGGAACCCACACCACATTCACTGGATTCTTGTATCCCAGCACGTATTGCTCGCTCCAAAATATTGGATGGAAGCGCGTTGGGTACTTTCTGACAGAGGAGCGACGCGAGATTCCAGCGCTCAAGAATCAGACAGATTTGCACTCGAGGTGGCTGCTGCACTTCAACGACCACATGCATCCTGCGATGCAGTACGTGAGCAACGGCTTTCTAGGAAATTGGGTAGGCTGCTTGGAGCAAATATTAGCGGACTTGGGACACAGCACGCTTCTCAGCGGGCCAGATGAAGACATTTTGCCCAATGATGGCCTGATACCCCCATTCTATGAGATTATAGACTATGAGTACATGGTTCCTTTGCGACACTGCAAGACGTTTGCATACGAGTTGATGGTGGAGCAGCGGTTTGGCCGCGTCCTGATCCCGATTTGCCTGAGGCTTATGCGCGGCGAAACGTCTTGCTTGTCCATGGCGCAAGAAGATTCTTGCGTGTTTGGAATCGAGAGCATGCGAGGCATGGCCTATTCTATGGACGTGATTGCCATGGAAAAAAGAGTCGCCGAGTTGCAAGGTTTTGCCCACTTGGGCAAGGTTGCGCCTGGCAATTTCCGATTCTATCGTTATCCATGTCTCGATCGCTTTAGGAAAACGAGGCAGCAATTGGATCCTTCCAATGTGTTTTTGACGCCGTTTTTTGCTACCATGCTGCGGCTGGATTCCAGTGCTAATGCTGCTGCTGCTGCTGCTGTCACAGCACAAGAAGAATTTGAGCCAGTCATCCGGAGTCGGTACTACAGCGTGCGACGAGATATGTTGTTTTCGCTGAGTTGTTGGCTAACCGCAATCATCGCATGGTTTTTTTCCGTCAAACTCCTCTATCCCAAAACAGACGACGAGCCGATTCACGAATACAGCAGAATAAATGCATATATATATGGCCCCAGGCAATTTTGATTTATTTGCTCGCTATGAATCATTCTCCTTATAATAGCCATACAATGAGCGAGGAACAGCGACAACAATTGCTCCCGGCAGCACCAGGAGAGCAAGACTGGAAAAGTGGCCTATTTAGCTGCTTTGAAGGCAGCAATTGTTTGCCATTGATAGCCGGCTGCTTGGTTCCTTTTTGTGTATTTGGGTCAAACTACCAATCACTCAAGGAAAACAACAAAGACGGAAACACAAAGATTGAAGAACCCAAGGTGGAATTCCTTGATTCGTTGATTGGATGCTGTCCTTGCAGCCATTTCTACAAGGCCTGCATACCCCACGCCATTCCCACGCTGATGGCGATTCCATTTAATTTTTGGACGCCGGGCATCTCGGGGCCAGGTTTATACGCGCTTCAATATGGGCTCATGGCTATGGCGCTGATCCCCATCGGATTCGAGTTTTGCCTGCGAAGATCCATTCGAAAGCATACTCTAAAAGATAAGGAAGGGGGCGGCTGCATGGACTGCGTGGCTGTCTTTTTTTGTCAAGCCTTTGCTCTCATGCAGGAATACAGTCACTTAAAAAAGATCAAAGACGCAAAAGAGGCTGCAGCGGCAAATCTGACTCAAGCGACTGCGCCCCCTACAATTTCTCGAATGCCCTCTCCTTCGTTTGGAGATACTGGAGTTCATACTAGATACTGAGTTTTCTAGTATAAATTTCATTTGAATGTTTTGGCCCCAAAACATGAACATGCCTGAGATCACAAATCACGTCACGGGGGTTCTGCAAGGCATTTTCTTAGTGCATCTCTTTATGATATTGGGCGGAGTCACCTCTGTGATCATGGGAATGGCGCTGATGATGCTGCTGAACTGGGAAACTATCGTGTCTGCGGTGAATGTCGAGGTCTGGGCTATGGTGTCGAGCGCACACAATTATTTACTATAAAATGTTTTTTTTAATAAAATGCCTTAAACATGCAAAAGAGAGTGCCGTCGGAGCCCTTCCTCATTTTTGAAATGGAGAACGTCAAAGCGATTGCCTCACACAGCCAGACTAACCTGAGCTCTGTGATTCGCTTTCTGCAAACTAAGAAGACGTCGAGCCTCGTAGAATTGCGACACGACGTCGGGAATGAGTACGCCGTGTTTGCCGCGCCGAAGAAGGCTGCGGTGATTACTGTGTTTCGGGGTGTAGATGCCAGCGAGGTGCTCTTTCACGTGGTGAGGACGCGACACAAGCTGTTTCCTTCGACGACGTGCGTGGTGCTGGTGGAGGGGCTGGAGGAGAAGGCTATGGAGGAGGCTGTGGAGAGGGAGCTGGGGGATTTGTGTTAGATTGGGAGATCACAATAAATTTTTTACTTGTCTGCTTATAGGTCCTGAATATCCACCATTTCTATAATCTTGAATATATTGTCGCTCAAATTGTGATAAACCACTCTTTTGAGGAAACTTATCTATGTTATGGTGTTTTCCTGGATCATCCCAATGAGAATTTACTCTTTTTTGGTGGGCTCTTGTTCTTCCGTCACGCTTCTTCTGATCACGCTCTTCTGCTTCCACAATCTTTTGTCGTTTCAAATAATCACTACCTTGAACAAGATCTCCCCAACTCGTTGCTTTGCCAGGAATCTCCTGTGATTCAGAAAATTTTCGAGCACGTTCAGATTTCGCTGCCTTTGTTTCTCTCATGGCGTTTGCCCACCACTGTTCATCATTTCTTCGTTGCTCTAATTGTTTTGCTGTTAATGGTTTACCAGGTATTATATCATAACTTTTGTCTACATCTTTGACAACATCTTCTCTTATTTTGTCAAAGGCCTGCCAAGTTTGAAAAAATCCTGGTCCTCTGACAGTGCCAAGACCTGACATTAAAAATTGAACCCCATGCATTCCTGCGTTCACAGCACCTACATGTACTGCTCTCAATGGATTCTTAGTCCTCACAACTCTTCTCAACACCTGCTTTCTCAGAATGTGTGAGTCGCTACTGTATAAGCCCCTGGTTCGTTGCTCATGCTCTGGTTCCAAGTCTAGACTTGACAAATCAGCAGGGTGGGTGTCATAAGCTTTAGACGCAAAATCAATAGCTAGAATCAATAAGTACAAATTTATTTCATGTTTTAAGTCATAGTTTTTGTCATCATATTGTGGATAATGGAGATTTGGATCCCAATCTATGCTATAGGCATCCTGATAATTATTGTCAATGTGAATTTGATCCATACTTTGATCAGGCTTTAATGTTGTATTTTGTATTCATACTATATTTATATTTTCGGTAAATTTTGTCGTGAATCCCTTGGGATATCCCAATCGTATATATAATGATATCCCAATTTGTTTCAAGTATAATTATTGAAGAATGCTTTGGTTAGAAAGTTCTCCCAACTCGCACGCCAGTCAACGTGCTATGCCTATTACCAAAACTCAGGCCCCCTGGCCCTTCTCCCGCGCGAAACCCTGGGCCGAGCAGCCATGGCTCTGGCGCGGCTTGTATGCTGCAGTCGGGGTCGGGAGCTTGGCAGCCCTTGCTAAGCTGGCTCTGTCCCAGCGCGAAGCTCGTAGTCGAGAAAATACGGAAGATGTTCAATCTAGGAATACATTCGGGGGTTGGGGGCATACGCAAAATGATGAAGAGGAGAGAGGGAGTTTTGCTAGTGGCACACACAATGCAGGGACGTTTGCTTCGCTGCCTTCAGGTCTTAGTCATTGGCCCAGCGTTTCTCATGAGTTACCTGGCAGAGACGCAGTTGGAAGATTTGTCCCCGGAAGAACTTAAAAAAAAACACTATATATGAAGCTTGTATATTTTGATCCACAACCTAAAACCATCAAATGAACAGGATTCCCCGCGAATCCACTGCCGACGCAGTGACGCAGGGCCACGCGCTCCCGCCACCCGTCGGAGCCGAGGAATTTTGCCCCTATTCTATATCCAAATGGGAGAGATACTGGCAAAACGCATTTTTGTCAGAGGAGGGAATTCACCCTAAAAAAGAGCCTTGCTGTGTATGCGGTCGCTGGAAGCTGCAGCGCAACATGAACTCCATTCTCAAAGCTAGCATTAGTGCTGATGTTTTGCGCAAAGCAGTGTGGTCGCAGCTAGAATCTTTGTTTGCATGCAAAGGCTGCTCTGCAGCATGCAAGGTATGTGGTAATCCAGTACCCAAGCTACAAGTTTCCTACTTTAACGAGTGTCTCCAATGTATTGAGGTGCAGCAAAAAGAGTTTATGGAGCGAACGGGCTCAAAAAAAGCTCCCGCTCCCAAGCGCAAAAAGTCAGAGTACGAGAAGGAATTGGAAGCCAAGGCTTCTGCTCAGCTAGAAGCCAGAAAGGTGAGAGCCAAGACTTCCGCTTCGAGCGTCAAGACAAAGCCTTTAATTCCAAGTGGCAGTCAAGGTCCAAATCAGCTGCCAAATCTCTGGACCAAGGGCCCAAATCCATGAATTTTCGTGTTCCTTGGCCCTTGCATGCATGGCCAAGCATGCTGCCAATTGAAGTTCTTGATACTGCTTTAGGGGCATGCGCATGCCTTTAAACATGCGGAAGCTATTTTGCAAAATCAGTTTCCTGACTTCAATCATATTCTCCCAAAAGAATCTCGACGTAGAGCAGTGCACGGTGGACTTGAACCCCTCCATGCAGAAAATGTGGGAGTTCGTCACCATTTCATTGCTTCGTCGCCAGGGGCCACACCTCATCAAGTGAATTTCGGATTGGACGTGAGCTGCGATGCTTCTGCTCACTTGTTTGGCGACGAATGAAGCAATCTCGCGAGAAGAGGCGTGCGTGTTTTCTGTGATGGCGTCAAAGTGTTTGGTTATTGTGTCTGCAAACGCACTCATGTGTTGGTTGAATATCTGAGCCTGCGAAAACTCTTCGTCTATCGCCATAGAAGGTTTATTTTCAATAAAGCCCTGAACCCTCCTCTCATAATATTCCAAGAGCGACTTGTCAAAGACAGTCTTGCACACATCCAATGTGCTTGAGAGGCTATCCAGGATGAGATTCAGTGTCTTGAGAATGCGGTCTTCCAAGTCCAATTCGGATTCAAATGCTATCAACATGATGAGCTTGCTTTGCTCATGGCGTCGCGCCGTCGCGTTCATTTAAGGCCTCTCATTTAAAAAAAATCAACAATAAGCCGCAAATTTCCATACGAGCATCCAGAGCTCGGGGCTCATGGCCTTCATCCACATTCCACGCTTCGCGTGAGCTGCGAGACACACCGCAAGCTGCATGTCCTCATACGTTTGCCTGGGGATGCGCACGCCGCCAAACATTCGAAAACTGTTTGCAAACACAAGGCGTCGCACCTCAGTGAAGTGATATTTGAAGAGATTATCGATGGATTCAAGGAGTCTTTCCCTCATCTCACCATCTTGAAACACGTCAGAGTGAAGAACGCAGTGCATTTCTCCGTCATTCCTCACGCCAATCATCGTCTCTACGACGGTTCTGACGTGCGAGGTGATCATGAGAGAGCTGTGGCGAATGAAAAATCGCGCATACTCGTCTGGATCCACATTTTGGTCCACCATCCAACTGAAATAAATGATGACAACCTCAAACAAAAACTCATTGAGGACGTGTTCGAAAACGTCAGACTGCTCTACCCTGTGTTCAGTGTACACTTCTTCAGATATTCCTCCATCAAAGACCTCTCCATTCTCGAGCGCCATCTGAGCGTGCGTGAAGTATAACTTTTCGAGCGCCGCATTCAGGCGCTTCTTGCATATTCGCCTAAACACGTTGGTGGATTCCACGACGTTGAGATATGTCTGGTGCATGAGTTCGTCGTACTCTTCTGGGGACTCCAGTCGCAAAAACATGTCGCGTTTCTAAGGACGCGCATGTGCAATGCCTCATTTAACGATTATTTTTTTTAGACGATAGAAAATAATCCAACGCAGGACTTAAAAATGTCGTTGGACGCGTGCATCACAAAGCGCTTGCGAGTTGCGGGATCCAAGCTCAGGATTTGCTCGGAAACAAAAAAGCACGGATAACGCGCAGATGTTGGACTGTATCGAACTAGCAATTCGGGATCTTCGACTCCAGGAATGAATCTGCCAAGAAGCTCCTGAAGTTGGCCACAAATATACGTGAGCGAATGGCGCGTCGCGTACAGCTCAGGCCGATTGTATCTCCCAATCACCACTCCGTCTACATACGCAAATTTCTCGAGATGATAGGCCTGGGGAACGTACTGCAAGCTTCCCGGCGTGTCTGGCCTGTTTTGTTCGACGAACGCCTTGACTGAGATTGGCACGAGCTCGTGCTGCCGACGAGAGCCCACGAAGACGCGGTAGTGCGTGTGCTGCGGATATTCCCCAGTCAGTCTTGCGATGAGAGTGGCGTTGTCGTAGTAGGTGTCGTAGTCTCGCAGGCTCTTGCGGACAGCGCATATGGAATGAATCCTAAACTTCATGGCGTCGCGGTCGGCTGTGATTGGGATGGGGAATGTCTTGACAGAATAAGACCCAAACAGGCGAAGCGCGTGGTACATGCCCACGACCACTCGAGTCTCTTGTACGTGGTCGTAGTACCACACTGGATTCTCGATTCCCTCTTCTGCTATTGAGGATTGGTATTGATTGGGAGCAAAGCCAGTTTTTGGAGAAGACACGGCATCTCTATTCTGGAGTTTCGCTAATACAACAGCATGTCGGTTTGCGGGGGATTCGAGTGACTCCGTCTCGAGCACGATGGGCGTGAGGTCCTGTATCGAAAAAGAATTGACGTTGGGTATGTTTATATAGCGAGGGTTTTCGGAGACGTCTTCTTGGTAAAATGGGTTTCCGCTGTTTTGGTATTCGCCAATGGCTTCTGTGTAGCGCACGCGAGTCCCGTGCAAGACATGGCTCAGGAGGTAGTATCCATCGTAGACTGTGGGCGTTCGACTCCGCATGAAATTGAGGCCAGTATACTTTGCCTTTCCGTGATTCACCTGGATGACGACTGGAAACGACAGATTTTGGATCTCTTCTCTGCTCAGAGGACATTCTGTTTCGAATTGGGGGTCGAACTGGGGGTCTTGTGCGCATGAGAAGTACATCCCAGTGGAAGCGGTGGGGCGCGGTTGTAGTGGCATGGTGTTGAGGCAGGGTTTATTATAGTGAGTATAACAAAAAAGAATGGCTGGTATATATACTGCATGTTGGGTTATTCTGTCAATGGTAAATGAGCCCCTTGAATTTCTGGATGCTGTTTAACATTAAGTCCAGACTTCCAGCGAACCATATCTTCATCTGCTTTTTGCATATGATCACTTAGTGCAGTGGCGTGTTCGCGAACATGCTTGTGATACTTATCAATGGTTTCTGAGTGTTTGGTCACGACAGACTGTATTTTTTGAAAATGATTCAAGAAGGAATCTACGTGTTTTTTGAAATCCTCGACTTTTTGGTTATGAGAAGAAAAGAAAATTTTGAACCATGACATTTTTAAGTCGTTGAGTTTAAGTTTAAAAGATTCAACTGCAGGCTTTATTGCGTCAAGTTCCTTGAGTAGTGTGTCAATATTGCCTTTGTCTACATTATGACTTGCAAGTGATTCTGAATGCTTTTCCAATTTCTTTTTCCATTGTGCATGGTGAGAGTGCAGGGGGTGTGATCCTAAACTTTGATGCAGTTGGTGAGTATATTCTGATAATCGTTTAGCACCAGCGCGAAGACTTTCATTATCTGTTCGTAACTCAGCATGCTTTTGTTTTAAGGTTTCGATTATTTTGTGGGCTTCTTCAGAGTCTCTTTTGTATTTTTCCTTTTCTCTAGCTAAGTCAATTTCAAGTTGAGCTGTTTTTTCTCCCTTTTGTTTGTGCTGCTCAATATCACGATTTAATTCGAGTATGCGGGCCTCATGCTTTCCATTTAACTGATTAATTTCTGTATGCAAGTCTGCAACCAGCTCTTGTTTTTTCTTCCAAGTACCTCCAAATTTTTCTAGTTTGGTTTCTAGCTCCTTTATTCTGGCACCTTTAGATTGCATTTCAGAAGCATGCTTCGCTGCATCAGATTTCAATCGTTCTAAATTTGTAGTGAGACGCCTATTGTTTTCTTGATGTTCGAGGTTACTGCGTACATGTTTTGCGTGTAGTGTTTCAATATCCTTTAATCTGTCATCAAGTTCTCTTCGCAATCCCACACTCTCACGAGCATCAGAACCACTCTGTTGAATTTGAGTTCTCAATGTGTCTACTTCTTTTTGCAATCTTTCAGCTTTAGCTTCATATTCATCTTTTAGCCTAGCTGTTTCATAAACTGCATGGGCGTCTATGTGTGGAGGATTTTGAACGGTATAATAATGTGTCTGCATGTGATCACCTCCAATATCTCCTCAATCCCAAATCTCAAACCTTCAACACCAAATCCATATTATATATACTCTACATAACTCTAACCAACTACATGAGAAAACCCCTCCTTTTTTTCACTCCTCTTCTACAGCTATTTTTATTATATATATGTCATTCCTCACCTCATGAATCCAAACCAAAACAAACACACATGTCCGTTAGCAGTGAGAAAGAAGAAGACCCCAAGATCCCGTACGACTATACCCGCGAGTATCTGCACGAATACTTTCGAGACATTCAGCCCCGTTCCCAATTCACGCTCACCCAGCTTGCAGAGCCGTCTGCGCACAAGTCGCCGCATCTGCGGCGTTTTCTGCAAAAGCCAGAAACTCCAAACATCTCCTTCTTCTCCAGCAAGCGGTCTCTGTCGAGCGACTCTCATCCTCCTCTTCCCCCAGCCAAATTCCAAAAACCAGACCCGACCCCATTCTATAGCTACGACTTGGAGCCTCTGGCTAGACTCGCGGGGAACAGAGCCTGGGAGAGTCGCCTGCAGTCTGTGCAGAGGGGACACTATTTCATTGCGCTGGATCTAGACGAGTGCAGCGTCGTGGGCAACGACACCAACGACATTCTGCGCACCGCCCTGTACGCCAAAGAACACCACGAAGCCAGAACCGAAGGCGACGCAAAGACCGTGTACACTGAGAGGGCCACGGAGTTAGTCCAAGAGTTATGCCCTCTGATTGTGAATCCGGCCATGGTCCGGGCTGTCGCAGACATTGAAGCCAAGATTGGATACAAGCCCTACATCTTTGCCTACACAAACAAGGGAAGCATAGAAAAGAAAATCCACGAGTACATGAACGTCATGAAGGCATGCATGGACGCAATCATGCGGCGTCCGTCGACCACGGAAGAAGTCAAGCAAGGCCTCCAGGGCGAGTTCGACGAAAGGTGGGGCAAATTCATGGGCGACGAGCCAGGCAATGGCCAGTGGGTCTACCTAGAAGGCTCAGACGCAAGCCAGGGCATTACGTATCTATGGGACGTCATGCGCAAGCAGACCATGCCCGCCATCCTGCACGCTTGTGATGTGCTGCGCGTAGCAGCCCACAAACAGCTGGAGGGACGAATCTACAATGAGCTCCAAAAACTGGGCGCTGCCACGTGGGGCATGTCGCGTGCGCTGGGTCTCGACTACAACATCCCAGTGGTGGTGTCGAATTTGCAGTACAAGGACTTGGACACTATAGTCCCGGTACTTGGGCTCCGCAACAAAGACAAGCTCTTTTTGTACGACGACAAGGCCGAGGAGCATTTTGCAAACATGATGAGGGCCAAGCCAGAGCTCGCGGACTTTGGCAATTGCGAGAAGCCCGAAGACGTGCACATGATTCCAGTCTCTCGGTTCCAGAGTACGTGCGTCCCCGCGCAGTACAGGACTCGCATCAGACAGATTCTGACAGACCTAGACATCGAGAAACGCGCCATCACGCACAATGTGGGCCTCAGGCGCGATATTTCTCAGATAACCAGTAGTTGGCCAGAGTATAGCTGCCTGTACGATTGGGCCTCTGGAAACTATAGGATGGGCGGACACTTTGGCATCCCGGGGACTGCCGGAAGCTGCCCTCCCCTAGTTCCGTGGGACACGAGCCTATTCACAGTACCTGCGCGCCCCATTTCACAGAGAGCCCTCACAGCCAGTCTTCCTCGCTTTTGGGTTTAGCACGAGGCATTTTTCGAGTATGGACAGTCTCTTGTCTCTCTTTTTGTTGAGTTGTCTGCGCCTGTGCCGCATGAATGCGACGAGGTGAGACCCAAAGAACAATACCAAAAACGAAAGCTGCGACGAGAGTCTCCATCTATTCAATATAAAAAGGAATCCAAAGATATAATTGAAATAAAAATAAAGGAAACTAAACACGACTCGCATCTGGTGTTCTTCACGTAGTAGTAGCTCGCGGGCGATATTATAAAGCGAATCGCAAAGATTTTTTTAGATCATTTCGCTGACCATAAACAGTTTAGCCTTCTTCAACGAGAGGTCCAGTATTTCCTCTAAGATAGAGGATATCCCAGAATAATACGCGCGAGTGTCGACTGGAATCCTCAGCGAGAGCTCATATTTTTCAAACTCGGTAGCGCCAATGTGCATGGCTATGATCTTCATCTCTTCTATTTTGGTCTTTGCCGTCGCGGAAGTCGACGCAAACGCAGCCTCGCGATCCAGCTGCTGCATGCGCGCGACGAGGTGCTCGATTTTTTCGTCGCATGCTTGCAGGTTGCGCAAAAATATGGTTTTGTCGATGAGGGGCATGGGCAGTCCGACTTGGCGCAAGTCAATGGCCGCCACGAGGTCGTCGTCGCTCAGATTGCGGACTAGCGAAGTAGCCACCAAAAAGAATCGGAAATCCTTTCTGTCTACTCTGTATTCATTCAGAAGCTCAGATTCTAGAAACGCTATCTTCATGGCATACTTGGAGTAGGCATTCTGTTGACAATCTCCAGTTAAAAAGCGGACGTGTGGAAGCTGAGGAGGACTGTACAGTCGGTAATCTCCTTGCTGCATGCGTGTCGCGCTTTGAGTGTTTCAGTTTATTTGGTGTGTATTATAGACCAAAATATTAAAAAAAACACATTAGTATGTGAGACAATAACAGAGAGCAAAGAGGATGGCCGACATCAAAAACGGCTTGGCAGACGGAAGAGGAGCCCTGCGGCTAGCATGCACTGAATTTAAGTTGGGCCTGCAGTTTTCCAAGATCCAATCTTGAGGCACTTCCCCGCACGTATGATACCTGTTATAGTAACAGTTTCGTTCCGTCAGGCACGACTTTGCCGCGCAGTGGTACCTCGTGCATTGTTTTGGGCACACTGTGAATCCGTGGCTTCCTGGCTTCATCACCCAATTATTCACAGTCGAATTTCCGCAAGTTCCTCCATAAATGGGCGACAGGACGAGCTGATTTCCGTATCCCGCGCCCTCGCAGCAAACAGCAGAAGTGAGGGACATGTTTGGCTATGACGAGGCCTCCTCAGTCACATACCTGCTTTCTAAAAACGTGTTTTTTGCAATACCAGTCAGGTTTATATATACTTTATTTTTTAACACAAATTTATAATGGATCAAATTCCGCAGTTAACGTGGGATTCACAGTCAAATGTCAAAACGCAGTACAAGACTTTTGAGCACGCCTTTGCCTTGTCGGGCGATGCTAGCCAAGAGACAAGTGTTGGATCTCCATTTTTTGATGAGATCCGAGCTTTTATAGATGACCTCAGGGCCATATCGCCGCGCAGGGTCAAGGCATGTCCAGTGCTGGACAATGGCTATGCAGCGTGGATCGACGACACCACCGACATTGTGCAGTTTGTTGTTTTGAACCCAGAAGAAGAGGGACAAGGCTCAAGTACGAGTTGGGGCTTCAAATTCTTGGATCCAATTCGTGCAGCTGCAGTAGACGAAGACGAACTCAAGTCTTTCTTGGGCAAAGCAAAAAGAAAGAGGAGCGGATCAAGGTCACCGTCAACTTCCTCTTCTTCTTTTCTTCCTGGAGAATCTCTGTTTTTTGTTTATTTTGAGGACGGAATTCAGAAGCCAAGTGGAATGCCCAGTGCCATAGCCGAAGGCATTTTGAATGCTGCGCGAGATGTGCGCTTGGCCGCAATGACACAAGTGCAGAGTGCCAACCTTGTGGATAAATCAGACATTCGAATGCTAATCCGAACCTTGGACGGAATGAATAGTCGCATGCCCATGATGCTCATGTTTTTTGACAAGGACGACACAAGCAAAACAAGGACTGAGTTCAGAGTCATGATGGAGAGCATAGGAGACGGATTCATGCACGCTGATCATGACAGACGAAAGTTGCGCATGTGTTGGCAGTCAGATCCGTGTGAGGAGCAAGAACAGCTTTGCTTTCTAGTGAATTCCGACTATGCAATCCTGAATGTGTTCTACAATAGAAAAATTGCGACGTTTGCCAACATGAGGCGTCAGTTGTTTTCTCACAACGGGGCCTGGTTTAAAGTGTATGACAAGATTGTTTCCCACGTGCTTCTCCGTTTTGGACTCATAGATGCGGCAGGCACGGCCATAATCTTGCATGCGAGAACCCTCGCTCTTCACCCGTGGATTTGTCTGACCACATATCTTACGAAAAGAAATCATTTCCCAAGAATAACAATGCTGGAGGACGACATGTCTGAAAGTCCAGGTATTGACGAGGGGGGACTCACTCGCGCTTTCTGGTCTCAGGTTACTTGCAATATTTTTGGAACAGATTCTGCAATGCCAGCGTATCGAAATGCCCAGAAGAGAATCCTATTGTCTGACACTCAACTTCCATATTTGAATCCAGCATACAATTATCACACGCAAGAAAGTGAGGGTGCAGCCTTTCAAAGAATGGTCGAGAGCTTGAAATCAATGTACTTTTTTGTTTTGATGTACAATCATGCTGTCCAACGTGAACTCCCTGTCAGCAGGATGGTCAACGACAAGTTCTTTCATTTGGTTCGGCTCATATATCACCATAACAGGACAAGTGCATGTATTGAATCCTTGAACCCAACTCTATGCATGAATTTTTCGAGCGACAACCACGAGCCTCCTCATTTGCCCATGGAAGCGCTATTGAGTCGAAGAGAACTTTTTGAGAAAGCAGTCCACTTGACGGAAGATGACTCGTCTTTTTGCAAGAAAATAGCCAATTTCTTTCGTGACTACATTACCGATCGCGTGAGTGGCGAGGAGGCCCCTTCTGCATCCAAGCATATGCAACAACACGCTGATTGGAGTCCTCCGCCAAATACTTATGACACCGAAAGCGACAGCGCGCCCTCTTCGCCTCCTCGCGAAAACGAAAGCGCGAAAATGCAGCAGAAGGGCTTCCATGTCAGATTTCGCGTACCATCCGAAGAAGAAAACAAGAACGATCACATGCAATTCTTGGAGGAAAAGAGGGTACTCCTCGAAGGCTTGCAGTGGGCAGACGTGGATGAAATAGACGAGGAGCTGGAAAAAGACCCTCATTTTCAAAAAGCTACGCAGCTCCAAAAAGAGTGCTGGACCATTTATCGCAAAGGATTTAAGGTGTTTTATAAAAGCACAACAAAATACATTGAATTTGCCTATTATTTTATGAAGGGGGTTTTTCTAATAGGTGAACACGCCAGAACAACAATGGAATTATTCCCTTGGGCAAACTTCCAGACCACCTCCCTTCACAATTTGCACGGACATGCTGATCGCTCTTTTGAATTGAACAGGTTACTTTTGATCGACGTCTTCACGCATGATCGCTATAGTGAATTCAGCAAAAAAATTCAGGGAAACCCTCTAGACCGGCACAGGATAGCAGCATGCATCAATGTGCAGTCCACTGCTAGCGTCAATGCAGTAGTGAGAGAGAAAGTGGAATACCTAAAGGAGCATATACTTGATCCAGCGAAAAGTTCAGACACGTGGCTTGAGGACTTTTTGTTTTGCGTGACGGGTCTCAAAGCGCTCACAGACGCGGCGGAATCTCACATCAATATCATAGGACACGGAGGCCCATTCTGCTCAGCTAGAACTTGTTTCCGGACGCTGGCAATCCCAAATCACCACGACACTCCTCCCTATCCCGAGCCGAACGAACGAGGAAAAACTGACAAAGTGCATTTGGTCGATCGATTCATCAAAAATTTGGAAATTACCATGTTCGAAAAAGGATTTTCAATGGCTTGAGATAGTATATATATATCACAAATTCGCGTATCATACAAATAAAGAGCAAAATGAGCGGATTAGACGCGACTGAATCCTCCATGATTGAGAGCATGCAGAGAGAGATTAGTTTGTGGAAGAGCTCGGGCGACATTCGAACTTATGAAATCGCGGTAAACAAGGCAATGCAATTGATGGCGAAATTGTCCAAGAGCACCGAAGATCATCCTGCGCTCAGGATGTTTAAGGCATTCATTCGGTTTCAGGTGGGTGGTTCTCGTTTGACTAAGCCCATCATGGTTCCTGCCAGCTTTGGTATACTCATTCCTTCTCCTGAAGCGAGTGGTGAAGGAAGCGTTGATTTCTCTAAAGGAGACAAAATCTCCCTTGAGCGTTACCGTGCTCTGATTTTAGATAGGAAAAGTCAAGTTTTGATGCCAAGGAAGGGAGCCAAACAATTGGATGCAAGAGAGAGGGTATTTGGGAGCGAACTTTTTTCCATGAAAAATATGGAGTATACTTCTCGCGAAGGAATGGTCCTGAGCAACATTCTCATGAGTCGCTTTGTGGATATCATTAAGCTCAGAGGAAATGTTATAGACTATGAAATCTATACGACTGTCGCCCAGCCCATTGCTCTAGCCAATCCCGAAACTCCATGCGTGGTCCCGCTGAATCCTGACAGCATCAACTTCCACACGTGCACAAAGGTGATTTTGGGGTGGCTGAAGAAGTCTGGCTTCTACACAGCAGGCGCAGTTCACGCTGCATTGACTCCTCCTCACAAAGTGGTGGTGACTAGGCGCTGCCTTTTAACTCCCATCAGTTTCTTGGTAGCAGGCGCTGGCAATGAATACGAAGGACATGAGATTGCGATCTTCTGGGAATTTAATCATCGCCAAGGAAAGTACCATTTCTACATTGTGGATAATCTCACCATTCAGAGCTATGCATATGCATCGTCGCGCAACGTGTTCAAAGACGCTATACTGCACTGCATCACTCCCTCATTCCAGCAAATGGGAATTCCTCTCAGTCGCGAGCACTTTGAGATCCACGAGATTCACAACCAATCTGTCATGTTTTCGGAGGATGAGCTGTTTCAGGTAGACGGATACGAGTGCATCAATTATCTCTGCACTTCCGCAGCTAGGCGATCTGCGCTCTATGGGGCTCGCGTCGTCGATTTCCGCGACAACGCACTTTGGAACGAGCAGGATTCAGCCGAAGCGTTTTTTAAGCACTTTAATCAATTCATTCATCAGATGCATAGGATGCTCAATTGGTGCATGTACAGCAAACACGTCTGGCCCAAGAGCAAGACAGACCCCCACAACACCATCTTGCCCCCCGAACCCTTCATGATATCGCCTGGGCTCACTGTCTTGGAATACATCTTGGACAAGGAAAAGGTATTTCCTGCCAGAGAAGATATCACTGAAGATCTGGTCGTGAAGCTCGAGCCAAGTTTGTCGTATCTGAACCTGCGACTCGTTTCCCACACATCGCCTGCGGAAATCGTCGACATGCTGCACGGCCAGCCTTCAACTCTACAACGCTTCTACTTTCATTTGGAAGGCGAGGAGGCATTTTCGACGGTTCCGCCCTCCGACTTTGATTTGAGAGGCGGGGGGGGCACTTGCCACGTCTCTAGTGCGTTCAAGTGTATTTGAGAGAAGCTGTAGCAGTATTGTATCTTTTTAATAAATTATTTTTTTTCGGCTACAGGTGAAACAAAATAAAGATTCTTAAATATATCGCGCGCGACAGAATCCATCGTCATTGATGGAAGTGATGAGCTCGCCCCAGAGAATCAGAAACGAGTATTGGCGCGATGTTGCGAAGCAACAGATTCAACTCTACACCGAGTGTCCTCAAACTGGAAGCACCAGAAGCTTGTACTTTAACAACATACCTCAGGCCCAAAATACCCGCATCGCGTTTTTGTGTGCAGTGGAGAGGGGGCATGCCTGTGGCTTTTTGAAGATTGTGAATCGTAGTGACAAGGAATGGGATTCTGAGGGCGAGGGCAGAGACGACAAGCTGTTTTGGGGCGAGCCATACAAGTTTGTCGTGAAGGATTCTGTTTTATTTCTGAAGGAATTTGCCGTGTTTTTTGACACTCCCCACAGCAAAGAAGATCGAGATGAGGCTTTAGCGGGCAAGCACCAGCACCACAAAACGCTTTCCCGACGATGGACTAACATCATTGGATTCAAAATGGTGAGGGTCTCAGACAAACATTTGGTGATTCCTAAAACCTCTACAGTGCAAAACGGGGCAGTGTTTGTGCGCCACTTTGACGGCATCTCGCCAAACGAAAAGGCAAATATAAAGTGCAGAAAGAGGAAGGGGGAAATGGTGGATGTGGATTCTGTCGAAAAGGAAGACGATTGTGATATTCCCCTGGGGATTCTCATGAGAGCAGCAGATGTCCTGGCTAAGAGGGAGGAAGAGGAAAAATTGAAACTAATTTCCCAAACCAAGCCACAATTGGTACCCATTTCATTTTTTGCGTTAAATACGAGTGAGTTTTTGACTCAAGGCCTGCGTGGGAATGGAAATTATGTCAAGGTCATGGATCAGAGTTTGCGCTTGCCAGCCATCAAGCAAGATTCAATGACGATGCAGCAAACCGAAGAAGAAGAAGAAGAAAAAGACAAAGAAGAGGACGACGAAGACGATCAATGGAAAATATGCGAGGATTCCGAAAATGACGAGCACGTCCTGGAAGCACCATGTACTTCTTCGTTTCCAAATTCTACTCTGAGCAATTCAAAGATGCTCCATACGCCCGTGCAACTTCCTCGATTCCGTGATTTTTTGTCGAGTTGCTCACCAGAGCCCCTAACTTGAATAGAGCTCAGAGGGCGCAACTGACAATTGAGAAAAGGACGTTGTCAGATGATGAGCGTCGTGTGCATAATTTTCAATTTCGTTTAGGAGGGCGATGGTGTGGGCTGGCGTTGCATTGCAAATCTGAGACTTGAGCTTTTCCTCAGACGAGTCAGACTCGTGGAGAGGAAAATAAGACTGGAGCCATGGAAGCCAAGGGATCTTGTGCGTGAGGACGTCTAGAACTCCATGCTCTTTTTCAAAGAATAAATGATTAAGTTGGACGGTGTCAAGACTAAGTCCAGATAAATGAGCGAATCTCTGCGTAGCTAGCTTGTTTGCGCGTCCTAGTTTTGGGCCAGAGTGGCTTGCATTGTCAAATACCGTATCTTTTAGGATTTTGGCACGAATTAAAGAAGCGTTTGGATCCTCGTCGTATTCTTGTTTAAAGTAGCAGAGAGGGCCGTGATCCTCGACTGGTTCCGGCACCTGATCATTTTTGTAGGCCCACACATCGTCTGTTTTCGACCACTCTTGTTGATTACCAAAAAAGTGGAGCATGTGCCATAGCAAGGGATACACCCCGCGACTGAATGTCATGTTGCGCTTCAAAACCTGAAGTCGCAATAGGTAGACAGCCCACGTGCTATAATCTTCGTGCTCAAAGTAATGCTCGACAAACTCGCCGTATATCACACTCCTCCCTATAGCCAGCTTAGCAACCTTGGGCAATGTAGTTGCAATGAAGGGGAGCAGCTCTCGTCTCGTCCTGAGAAACATTTCCTTGAACCACTGAAAATCATTATGGTCTCTCTGGCGCAAAATCATTTCCATTCTGGGCCGCCTCTGAATCACAAATTGTACGAGGGGATCAGAAAGGGGATACTTACCCTTTTCCACTCCGTCGCGAATTGCGTTGTCTACATTCAGAAAATTATCCGCCAGCATCCCCGCGTGCCGCACATTAAAACCATTGTCGTCCACGCCTTCTTCGATAGAGCGAATCTCAATCATTAATTTCAACGCTCCAAAAATACAATTTTCCGCTGGTATGGGCTGGTAATGCCCGTGGTCGTGATCAAAATTGTCCTCAAAGAGTGGAGATCCAGTCGTGAAGGCCATGCTTATGTTGTTGCCAGTCACGAAAACTACACTGCCAACCTTTCTTTTGTCTACTGGAGCCGATTGAGATTCAGGGTTTGGGGCAGCGCTAAACACCAAACACTTTGTTGCGCCGTCGTTCATGTGAAGTACATTGATCAAGTGGATATTTCTCTCCTCCCAAAAATGCATCATGGCAGTGTCCATGCTTTTCTATGGCCTTTATTTCAAAAGTGTTCTCTATATATACCCAATAGATCTATAAAAAAAGAAAAATTAAATAGCATGCGCTAATGGCATCGCTCTTCTGCGCTGCCTCGAGACATAAACATTGCACAAGCAAGCTGCAGACGTTATACATGCACCAGCTACCGCCAAAAAGCCTATACCTATTGCCAAAGTCAATGCCAAGTTCCAGGCGATTTCATACCCTAATCTATCTAAATATGAATACATAAAGCATGTTCTGCTGGTGCGATTGAAGAAGAAGCTGACTCTATCAATGGGCTCACTGCATTCCAATTCATAATACAAAACGACAGGCGGCATTTCGATTATGCTCATGTGCGGATTCAATAAAGGCATGATTTGTGTTTTAAGAGACTAATAGCCATGGAAATGAGAGGGCGATTATTACTTTTTATTCACATAAAAGAGTTTCAAGGCATGGCACGCCTCCTGCTCGCCGCGCCTCCCATGCCAGGGCGTGGGACTTTGATGAGAAAGCGGTTGTTGAGCAAAATCACACACAATTGAGGATTTGTAGGATCAATGCCAGGCCTAATGTGCTGATCGCCAGTGAACCTGTCAATGATGGGGATGTTGACGTGAAAGTTGAGCCAGGGAAATGTGATGGGGAGCCAGTCTGCGCTTATAGACGCGTTTCCGTCCACCGCTGCCTGAATCACCAATTGTTTTTCCATGTCGTCAAATTCAATGTCTTCTGGCTGCAAATCATCAGACATAATATTTCGATTCAAGTCTCCAATGCTGGTTTGGTTGCGCCTCGACACAGGCCTGGGTCTCTTGCTCCCAGCCGCGCTTGCAGAAGCGACGTCGTCGTCGTCAGAAGAAATGAGGACAACCCCAGGGTCTACTCCACTAGAAGGAGCCGGATTCGAACCCCAAAGAGTCCAATGCCCTTTTCCTCCTTGGGCTGCTGGAGGAGCGGGAGGAAAAACAGGCTGCACGGTAGGTACAATGGAGACGCCTCCGTCATCGCTGTCGTCATTGCCAGATACATCACCCCCGCTTTGATTCGCGTCGTCACTGCTGCTGCTGCTGCTGCTGCTGCTGCTTTTATGGCTTGGCATGACAGGCGCTTTGGGTTTCCTTTGCCTTTTGGGCTGCATTTTGGGCGACGGGGGACTGTAGCTTGGAGACAACTTGTTATAAATCAAAACACAATAGTGACTGAAGACACTGGGTGCATTAGGTCCAATTTTTCGAAAAATAGGAACATAAAATTTCCAGTCGCAGTTTGGATCCAAAACTCCATAGCGCAGTGAAGGAGGCAGAGTTCCATTCAGCTTGCCAGGGACTGTTTGGTTCATGATAAAATCAGGATTGCCAATGATCTGAAAGTCATCTCCGGGATCATATCCAGGACAAATTTTAGCCAAGTCATCGCAGAAAAGTATGCTAAATTGATTTGTCTTTCTCTTGTCCTGTTTATGAAATGCGTAGCCTATCTGGATAGAATCTTCATCGGTAATTACGGGAGGCCAAGTGCACACTCTCGTAGCATATCTATGATTAGGCACAAGGATGCCCTTCATGTTGATAATGGGAATCATCACAAATCTTTGATCCACTGCGCTTATTTTCCCATTTTTTTCTGAAGCATGCACGCCGTGTTTCGCAATAGTTTCAATATCAAATGCGTGGCTGCTGGCCAAATTCAATTCTTGATTTAGAGATGGAATGACAACTAGGCCAAGGTGATTCTCAATGGCAGCTCGAGCCGTTTGCCTTTCTACAGTGGTCAGCGCTGATCCAGGGAAAAGACGACTTGGACCCGGCGCTGCAGCACCAGAGGCAGGACCGCCACTGGAAGAAGAGCCTATGGACACTGCTACTGGGTTGGTCGCACTGGAAGCAGTTGGAAGAATAAAACCCATATCATCAAATTCTAGACCATAATCTTTGTCGAGCGCCATAATATACCTCTTTCTATTATTCTTGTTTAATCCAGCTTTCTTTTTGGAAGTTACTCCAGTATTGGTCAGCATAATCAGATCCAAATTTTTAAAAGGAACAGCAGAAGCAGACTGTAGAGAAGCTTGTTGCAGAGAGGTAGATTGGAGCGAAGCGGGAACTGTGCTAAGTCGATGAGGAAATGCTGAAGGAAGAAGGACTAGTGCCTTTTGAATCAAGCGTGTTTTATCCACGTCGGATATGGTAGGAGTATCCCAAAACCTCTTGGAATCTGGAATCTTTGTATTGGATGAAGCAGAAGAGGAGGTTCCAAAACCTAAAACGACTGCACGCGCAACAAACATGGGCACTCTCGGCATTGGCGGTGGCTGATGTGGCGAGTGAGACTTTTGTGATGATGCACCCCCTCCACCTCCTCCGCGCCTCATGTCATAGCTTTCGTCGTCAGAATCTGCATTTCCAACTGCTCCTGTCGAGTCGTCATTGGAAAAAAATGCAGATTCTTCGTCGCGGAGGGATTTTCCAGGAGTTCGATTTGTTCCCTTCCAATATGTTCGATTGAGAGCAGGATTATTGTATTCAAAGTCCAGCTGGGCCTGAGTGGCGGGAACGGGTCTGAAAGTGATTGTCAACTTGCGAGAAGATGCAAGGGGCGAGGACTGGGAGTTGGCAGACATTGGCATCAATGTTTCAGCTACATTCCAGTGGGTTTTCTCAGAGTCTGTCATGGGCTTATTCACGTCTGCGACTGCCTTGTTGGCGTAATCTTGAATTTGACTAAAACCAGGAGGAGGAACAAAATGTGGGAGAGTTTTTTGGTAAGTGAAGGGAGGATGCTTCACCTTGATTTCTACCACATAATGGGGGTAAATTCGAGTGTGGGAAAATACAGCCACCACGTCTCCATTGTTGCTGACAATGTTTTCGAATCCAAAGGGAGGCCCAAGGTGCTCACTCGTCTCATTCCTATACCACGTACTTGGGAAATAAGAGCGTGACACCAGCGTATTGCACAAAATCAACTTGAATGTCTTGTCCTGCACGTCCATTCTATCTCCATAATTTAGGTATGGGAGAATTCGTCGAAACAGATGAAGTCCACGTCCCAAATTCACTTGAGTTGGCCTCTGAATTTTCGCCATGTTGATGCCTTCAGTGATGATATGCTTCGGGACCTCGTCATCGTGCAGCGGGTACCACAACATTTCTTCGCACTCTTCAATTGAATCGCGCGTTTGCGAATTCCGAGCAGCCATGGCAGCTTTCTCAATGTTAAAAATCATGAGCGATTTCAGATTCTCATATCTCTTAATTTTGACCAATTCAATTTCATTGTCAAAGTTTGAACCCCTTTCCCTTTTTAGAAGCTTCACAACAGCGTCGACCACAGGAGACGAATCAGATTGATCTCCAGTTTGTCTAAGCACATATTTTTTGACTGAGCTCAGCTTCAAATTAAAAGAGTCATCGTCTTGAACCCAATCTTGGGGAATCTCAGAACTCACCAGTACCTCTTCGCCGTCAAGATCCATTTTGAGACTCTCTCTGTTTCTCTCTATGTCTTATTCAAGCTAAATGTTTAGCAAAGATTTTTATGTCTATATATAGTGTGTTTCTTTTTTAGATACTTAAAAAAAAATCACGATTTTTTTTTATACATTGTTTTTTCGAGGATCTTCTTTCTCAAATGGAACGAGAGGTAGTTTCGACCTTTTGGAATTCCTGCAGATACACATGGCAAAAGGTTGTACTCAGTCAAATTTGGAGTGCCTTGCAGGCTAACCAAAATTTCTCGCTTGACATCATTTGTTTCAGACGCCTCCTGCTGAATCCAGCACCTATTTGATTGAGACGAGGGTCTGCTGCTGCTGGCTGCCACTGGAGACGAAGGCTTAGCAAATTTGCTTTCAATGGCCGCTCCACTCGACACTTTGGACAATGTCGTGGAATATATGAACATGTACTCTGGATACACAAACGTAGGCGAAAAAACACATCTATACGTATGGGATGGATTGGATGTAGACTGATATCCAATGGAAGGTCTCAGCTTGTCACCGCCATTGACAAAACTTCCATTCCAAGACTCTGTGTTTCCACTCAGAACCCTGCAACAAAACATGATCTTGATGCCGTCGTTTAGTGTTTTAAAATCTTCCATGTCCTGTTTGTGTTTCATGTCTTCTGCGCTTGTGCCAAATGACTGAGCCATGTCTCCATGGTGCCAAGTCATTTCATGCGCATACATGTCAGATTCAATGGCATCACATGCAAAATAAATCCCATTTCCAAAAAGTCGAGCCCCTCTCACGCCCTTGTTGAATCCAAATCGAATGATTTTGTCTGCGTCATAAAGCGATTTCGTAGCATGCCACATCACCTCTTCTGGGTCTTGTCCTTTGAGAGTCTCAGCCATGCTTGCTTTTTCGATGTTGTAGATCATCCACTGCTTAATGTTTTCGATGCGAAATATTTTGTGCACAGTCACATGTGAAGACGAGCTTCGTTCTAAAAATCCCTTCTCAAATTTCGTCTTCATGTTAGTGTATTCTTGGGCTCCAGAATGAAGCACCACTTGCCTATAATCATTCAAGTCTGTGAGCAAATCCTTGCTCCAATACTCTGGTATGCCAAAACGGAGGTAATTGAACGCAGGCGTCGACATAATTGGTTTTTTGGAGTCGTCGTCCTCGTCTGGATTGTCTCCTTCATCATCGTCGTCGTCCATCCATATCCTCCTGCGAATACGTCTCTGGCTGTTACTAGCAGAAGAAGCAGCCCCACCAGCATCATTCCCATTATCTGCCCCATCGAGTTGCTGGCGCTCCCATTCTGCAAAATTCTCTAAAATTTTCCTTCTATTTTCTCTTGCCTGCTTTCTCTTATCCTTTGAAGAACTCTGAAAGTCATCTGACTGATCCGCCGCATCATGGGGAGGCGCAGGTCCTGCTGCATCTCTATCTAGCTGAGCTTTCATATAAGGTGGCAAATCACCGGAAGACATTCGGGTTCTCGATTTCTGCATTGACAAAATCAATATATATATAATGCAGCGACTTGTGGGCTTTTTTTTGAGAAGTCCTTAAATAAAAGATAGCAGAAAAGTACCCAAAATGCAAAAAATGGATTGCATAGACTGCGACCCAACAAAAACAGATCTGGAGTATGCATTCCATCCTCCTGTTGGTTTTTTTCTAAAGTCATACGACTGGAAAATGGAGGACTTTTTGGGCCAATTCAAATTGTCTGGGATCCCATTATCATTTCCAGGAAACTGGCGCCGAACCTCCGAACATTATTTCCAGAAAACAGAGGAGAAACTATGATGTTTGGCGCCCTGCCGGGCTGTGTGATACAGCCTGATTATTGTTATGCATGAGGCTTTCCGTCCATTTGGAATAAAGTTTGCGCATAGTCTCAATGCCTCTGTGATTGAGATCTCGCTCTAGAATAAGCTCCTGTCTCATTTGAATGTTTTCCATCTGAACCTTTCGATACATTTCGTATAAGATATCGTAGGATTGTTTTAGCAATTCATGGGAGTCAATCAAAGATTGCTGTTGGCTGCGCATTCCTGTATCCATTATTTTTTTATCATAAAAAAAAATATTCTTAAATAAGAGTCATTTCCAATACAAGAGCACAAACCACGTTTTGCCTCCCATGGAGCCTCTCAACTCTTCACTAGCCAGAGAATCTTCGCCCTCTCTTGGCGCGTCGAGTCTCTCGCGCGATGACATGAAGGAGATGCTTGACAAGCTCAGGTCTGAACTTCACAATGACATTTATCGAGAGCTTCACAAGGAGACATCTCGCATTCTCGAGGCCATTGCTCCTTTAAAGAAGGAAGAGCCCACATCGGAAGACGCGTCTTCTTGTGCTGCCACTGCAGAAACACCCGACGACACCGAGCAAATCCACAAAAAACAAAAGACGGAGGACGCAGCACAGCCTCAAGTCATTGTCGTGGAAGACGCTACTCCCGAATAACTTCATCAGCTGGAGGCGGAGAAAATAGGATGCAGCACAATCCAAAAAAGCAACTGTGGGGAATACTTTCGACGAGGAGATTGGTGCCTCCTGCATTGGCCTGAGAAGTTTCGCTATTTGGCATTAAAGCACTTTGAAGTATATTTTGTAGGAAAATTCTATAGATAAACAGCATAGTCAGAGAGGCTATCTCTATGAGGAAAAAGAAGCCCATGAGTTGCACTGCATAGCTAAGAAGCGTTTTCATTTTTAGGTAAATGTCGATTTTGAGAGGGTGCAACTGGAAGCGAAACAAGATGTTGAATTGTAGGCTGTGAAACATATGAAAAAAATAAGAATAAACAAAATGACGTAGACTCAGAGTGCACAAGTGATAGTGTGGATTTATGATGAATTGATGTATGAATTTAGAACGCTTTATACGCATGTTTTGAGATAGATTTTTAATAAGTTGAACAGAAGAGTTCAAGTTAGACCAATGATATGATTGAAGAGGGAGGGGGCAAGGCCAAAAAGACGACAGAACCCATGACGCCGTAGTATGCGTCGGCAAACCAGATTCAATATCAGAATGGTCCACTACACTGTAGCTGCTAATAAGAGGAGTCATCATGTTTGCAGAATGTGGGTTCATGGAGAGGGCTTGATCCTCGTCTATTTCTAAAATACAAGCTAAAAGCTGGCATTTTTTGTGTTTTGAAGAACACTTTCGCATGCTGTAGTGGCTTATGGGGCTTTGAACCGCTACCAGCACATGCGCAGAATATATATATTGTGTATTTAGAAAAATTCAAATAGAGAAGAAAAAAACCAACATGGAGGGAGATGATTCGTTTGCTGGTTATAGGGAATTTTTGAAGACAAATGGCGAAGAAGAAAAGGCAAATCGAGTACTAGATGTTTATAACTACGACTACGACCTTGCTCGCACAATCAATTTGCCAAGGGCTGCTAGGGAGGAAGAACCAGTGACTCCCTATCTAGTCGAAATAATGAATCATACTCAAAATTTTATTTCATACTTAAAATCCATGCAGCCCATGTGGGTGTTGAGCAAGCTGCAGCGAGGACGATACGGCTCGCTGCATCAGTTCCACTTTAAAATCATAAATTCGCTTTTCCCACGCAATTGGATCAATATTTTTGTAGAATATACTCCACATGCTGGCTTCCAATACGGCGTAGAAATTTATTCATTTGAGGATTTTAGCAAGTGCTTGTATTCCAGTCGGCATGCCATCAAGGATTTGAATCGAATTCAAAACATCATGTTCGACTATCTGACAATGTCTCCCGAAAATCAAGAGATTTCAATAGGCGAATCGAAAGAAAACGAAGTCACTGGGATTCATCAATTGTCTCTTGAGGATAGCAGTCGATGGCCAAAATATGTGCGCAAAACGGGTGCACATGCCAAATACGTCGATTTTTTATATGCCTCCTAACAATTGTTCATAAAATGGACGAAAGCACTTCAGATTAAAATTGCATATCCTGTCAAATCTCATGATACTCGCCATCAAACATTTCACTAGCACTTCGTGGTCTTCGCCTTTATCGCTTGTTGGAAGCAACAAATTAAGCGTCGCAACAGCCTTGCCTCGATGATTTTCGTCGTAGGAGAGCCAGACACTTCTAAAACCATTTAAAAATGCGTGTTCTTTAGGAGTGAGCGTAGCATGGACATACTCAAGTGCTTCCACCACACTTGAATTGGCACCACCGGATTTAGCACCCAGAGTTTCATACACTACTGCCATGTTTTTGCAATTTTCCCCAGTTTCCCTAGTGAATAAAGTTGGCAATATCCCAATGATATTCTTCTCTAGTGCTGAATGCAATTCCTTGTACTCGAGTTGTTTTCCGGGAGTATACAAAATCCATTTTGCTCTAGGATCCGTAGACATCATGATCAAGTCTTTTAAGCAGTTGATGCCAAGTGCAATGGTTTTTTCTATAGCATGCGGGTCTAATCCCACTATAATAGACGTAGAAGTAGTCACTGTTTTCCTTTTAGAAAGCCAAGGATACTTGGACGCTAGACAGTTCCCATCTGCGTCATAGACAAATTTGCTTGCTTCTAGCCACAAAAACTCGTCAAACACTCTAGTGCAATTTTCCTCTTGTGAACCCATAGTAGATGATACAAATGGAAATATAACCAGAGTTTCCACCAACTTCTTGAAGTGCATGTGGTATTGAACGTGCGACGGAGTGCACATTGTGCTATGGACTGCTGCTACTTCTCTTAGTTTTTGATAAATCATGTAGTAGGCAATAGACCACCGCCAAACTCGACGGAGCAATCGCAGGTCATTGACATCATTTTTTAAAAAAGCAGGCCACCCAGACTTCAAGTACGATTGATGCATGACACTGTCTACCAGCGAAAAAACGCCTTGTTTGTGCATAACTTGGATGCTTTCCATTGTATTGATTTGAGTAGTTTTGTTGCACCATAGAAAAGCATCACGAACAGATGCTGTCCATCGCTCCATGTTATCCTTGACGTGAGCATCAGGCCACATGCACTCGCGAACAGTTTCAGCAGTCATATTCATGTTTGTGAGTTCTTCAGCAACGCATTCGTCGTCATATTGCAGGGGACATTCCATTCTCAACTGGATTTCTCTGATATTAGAAAGGCTGACGTAGAGTTGGTGAACTGCCCAAAAGTATGCAGACGAAATTCGAAAGCACCCCAAAAATAATGCAAAATATCGAGTATATTTCCGTTTAAAATAATCAGTGATGCTTGTTCCTCTATAATCCTTGACTTGCTGTTCAAACTCAATTGGGTCATATAAATCACCTTTTGCAAGTTTTGAGATGATTGCTTGATTAGACTCAATTTCGTTTTTTTGCAAAATCCACAATTCACGCCACACATCCTTTCGTTTTAGAAAAGCAAACTTTGGAACATGCAATAAAGAAAATATCCACTGTGAAACATCGTCTAAAAGTTCCATGAAGGTCTCAGTGCAAAAAATCAATCGATTAGAGTCTAGCAGATTCAAGTCCAAGTCATTCAACATGATTGCATATTGAGGTTCCAATAAAGGCAGATACTTTTGATTTAGCCTCTCATGAAGCGTTGCGTTAGATGTGGTCATCGCAAACGTCTTTTTGGTCAGCGATATGAACATGTTTTCGTACAAACTCGACATTTTTACCTTTAGAGAAGAACTTTCAACTTGCAGTTTGTCCCAGCAAACATTCCATGATTTTGGGAGGTCGGGTTGGGCTTCCAAAAATGTCGGAACGCTATACGGAGAATAAAATATTTGATTCTTCTTATACGGAAAAGACATAAACTCCAAGTTTCCGTTTGATATCGCAGTGATTCTCTTCCTTTGATTTGCCAGGACATTGTGAAATGAATTGCTTAGAAATTCTCCTTCGTCTCCATGCCTTTCTAGATAATACCTCTGTCTCATCAACAATTCATCCATTCCATATACTTCTGATGAAGAGTATAGAGGTGTCTTCACTACCGAAGTATTTTCTTCCATTTGATTCAATGCCATTTTCGTTAGTTGCGATTTGAATTTCACAACCTCCTTGACATGGTTACCCAGAATTTGTTGTTGGCTTCTCCTTTCCTCGCTGTCTTCGCACGAGAAAACAGTCTCATGCAAGTACTTGACATACAAAACAGATTCCTTGGACATCTGGTACATGACATGATGTTTGGTGGATGTTATAGGGATTGAATACAATTCCCAAAAACAAAGCTCTGATCTCCACAAAGTCATCAACGAAAACATATTCTTGTAGAGTTTATCACAAAACCCAACATCGTAATAAATCGTGCTTTTGGCAGTAGATACTTGTCCTTGATGCTTCTCTTGCCATTCCATATAATAACCCAAAACATCATTCAATCCCACCAAATATTCAGATGCCACCTTATTTTTAATGACCACATTCAGGCCATCATACCACACACCCTCCCTTTTTTTATAGAGGAACTCGATCATTTTAAAAAAATCAATGTTGATGCTGGTGGTCCACAGTGCAACTACGGAAAATAGTGGATACTCCGCTTTGCCTGCAAACAATCGCCTCTTGACACAACTTTCAAACATATGAATTAGACGAGATTGAGTTTGTTTCCAAACATACTGGGATTTATATCGCTTCTGCTTAGATAATTTAGCCCATACTTTGACTGAAATGCTCTCTAGTATTTCTTTTTTGAATTGAAAGCGAGAAAATGGAAATAATCGCCTTGAATTCCACCCCCTCACATACTGGCGTTTCCACCACCTGCAAAGTATGGAATTTGCTCTAACTTCTGACAGATTGTAGCTAGGAAGCAAGTCATCGTCAACATCAGACATGGACTGATTGATGTGCACTGTATGATATTGGATGCAAGTTAGCTTCCTTCGCTTCGGACACACTGCCACGCCTTCCATATCTAATATGGCAGTGTGCTGACTGCTCCCTCTATATAACCACCATTTTTTTTGTTTTTTAAGTAACAATCCAGTATAAAAGAAAAAAAGAAAAAAGAAATAGAGAATCTCACTATGCACAAAACCCCGATCACCCACATTCACTTTGGAAACTTTCATTTAACGACCAGAGAAGGCCAAACTCGCGATCTCAAGGGAACCATGTCTATGGTCATGAATCATCCTCTGTCCAATGATGTGAGCGAAGTTTATCAAGATGATGTGAACGCTGCCGACATCCAACACAACGTCACGTTAAATAAGGTATTAGGGAAAGGAACATATGGCACTGCGTATCTGGCGCATTGGGCAGAAAATAACAAGAGAGTAGTTGCAAAATTTTCTAATTATTTTCTTCGTAACAACATCATCCTAGTGACAGCCGATGGGAAAATTCACTATAATAAATCCTTGCGTCATATAGCCTTGCAGGGTGTCCAGGACATGACAGTTGAATACAGGAATGCAGTCAGAATTCTAGCTCCCTATTACTATAACAGCATCGCCAAAGACTACCACGACGACAATTTCAAGCTGAATCACATTTCTACCGCACATTTTGAAGCTATTCAGCAAGAAGCGAGAAAGCTGAGAATTCATCCAGGGTACATCCATCTTCATAAAATCGTTCATTTTAGCCAGGAATTGGCCTGCATATTCAGCGAATATTGCAAAGGCTCTCTCTGGGATATGATCACTGACGAAAAACAGTTATCCCAAAGCACGCTGCGTTCAGTGTCAGGAATTCAAAAGTTGAATCGCGATATTGGGTTTGCTGTTGATTATCTTTTGAATGTCGCTAGTGTAGCTCACCTAGACATCAAGCCAGAAAATATTTTGTATCAAGTGAATGAAGGCAATGGCGCGCTCGAATGGAAGCTCTCTGATTTTGGGCTATGTCAGTCTTTGGATCACGAAACACAGGCCAAACCAAGAGATATCATGGGGACTGCTCTATATTTGCCAGAACAACTATTGGCAGTGCCGACACAGCAAAGACCTATAATTTTTGCCGCCGACCTCACCATGATGTATTCTTATGCTCTGACTATTTTTGAGGCAATGTCTTCATTTTGGCACAATGAATTTCGCTATTTATCTCAAATAGTAGGCAGACCCCACACAGGCCTGCATTGGAAACAAGATACTAGGCCATCTATGCCCAATTCATTTCATCATGGTCTACTCTACCTCCCTGACATTATCCACATGCTAGACGTGCTGATGAATGAGACAAATTATCTAAACCCAGACCCAGTCACTCGAAACCAAACATTTATTCACTTTCGAAATAATCTCACGTTCATCAGCAACGACACACATTCGTAGTAGAAGCAACACAAATGAGCCAAGAGATGGCAGCAGAGCAAAGAGCCACGATCCAAGTCTCATGGTTGGCCACGTCTGAAGGTTGCAAAAAGCATATGCCGAAGCAAGATTCACTATGCGCGCGGAAATTCTCCGGATTCGTTCCATCCATGTGCTTGTAGCAGTGGTGAAACGCCAGAGCTAATGCAATTGCAACAAAAAGTCCAGGAGGAAAAAACATTATGAAATATAAGTCTCCGAGCATTTTGGACTGAATTGCATCGATTTGCAGACATTGCTTTTATATAATGTTTAAAGTTTGCTTCAACATTCCAATTTCTGAACCTTTCGTTTCAGATGGTTGATGCACGAGAGAACCCCTTTCGAGAACTGCAAATCTGCTATAGTTTCATATTTTTCTGGCGCACTATACGTTATAACCCAGCCCTTCTTTTTCTCACTCCACTCAAAAATGTTGATGATATACACACAAATCTCAACGAGCCACCTTTCCTTAAATATAAAATAAAACGTTTCTGGGGGTTCATCCTCGCAAAGTTCCATGTGAGCCACTGTGGTAGCTTCAATTCCCATTCTGCCTAAGAAAAAGTCCATGATATTTCTGGCTCTTGCACGACGACGCAAGTGAAGAGGGTCCCTCTCATTCTCAATTTTCCTTTTTTTTATGGCAACTTGCTCTCTTTCTTCTTGTGAAAGAATTTCGAATACGCGCTTGTACTCAGTCCTGTTGAGTATACATATTCTGTCCATGATCATCTTGCGCTTGATGTCAATGACCTTTCTATTTTCTTCGTACAGCAGACGATGGGCCTTCACAAGCTGAAGTTTCTCCTTCATCTTCAAGCATATGCGACTCTCATCGGTGATCCACATTTTGCCTTCCCTGACTTGATCCTCTTGCCTCTGAACCTTTTCTAAATTCATCATAAGATTATCCAAGTGATCTTGCAGAGAATCTAATTCAGATTGTGTGTTCCAAAGTATATCCTGTGTTTTTGCATTTTGTTCCTTGAGATCTTCTATTTCAGCCCTAAAGGTGAGAATCTCTCTCTTCAGTGCATTTTCTGCTTCCATGCTTATGGGGGTTTCAAGTATGGGAATCAAGCGCGGCGGCATCGGAAGTTGGGGTTTCTGCCTATATTGATTCACATATAAGATAGAACATTTTATTTAAAAAAAGAAATCATAGCTTCACATTGCCGTGATGAACTCCAACGGCATGTTGGCCGACTATTTCTTGGACTATGTCCGGCTGCAAGTTTTCACCCCCTCCAATAGCAGAACCACGCATGAGACGCGGCGATAGCATCATCATGATTGCGTCCAATCGCTTATTGTACTCCTTGCGTGCGTACCAAATAGAAGGTCCGTCATGTGATGCTACTAAAACAAGCGCATTCTTCTTCACGTTTTCATAAACATAACGCTCCAAATAAGACTGAATGCTGTGCTGAATCCCAATTCCAATATTACCACCCCAATGGTTAGTCACCTCTTCGATGTCAATGTGTCCATTCTGTAGGGCTAAACATATACACTCCACTCCACACATGACAAACTGTGCATACAATATACCCAGCATTTTCGCCATTTCAAATATGCCCCTATTGTACTTGGAATGCAGCGCCTGACGCTTTGTAGGAGAGTCCAATTTCAAAAAGGTGAGCCATGACTTATATGCGTGCATAGAAAGACATTTTGTACTCATGATAAGGTTGGCCGGTCTCTGATTTTGAAATACAGATTGCCATACATTGGAGAGGAAACGCCCATCCCATGGTGCAGCAATGTTTTCTCCTAAGGGCACGCCTGGACTGCTCATGCGCTCGTTGAATTCATTTCTATGTTGTTCAAACTCGGCAAAGGTTTCATAGTCTCCAAATATGAAATTTAAATTAGGTGGGGGTACTTGTCCCGAATTGATTTCACGTCTATGATTCAGCAGAGTTTCATATGCCAAATAACTCCTGTCTTCATCCAACAGAAATGTATTCTGGATATAGTGTTTGAAGTAATGCAGGCACAGCCTTAAACACCGATTTATTGGAAGCGGCCTGCGAATATTCCATGCAAACGAATGCCAAACGCTGCAGTACATAAAGCAAGAATACGCAATGTGGTTGTACATGTGAAAATTTGTGTATTCATTTCCAAATGGCTGTGCTCCCTCTGGTTGCGTGGCTAATTGCGCATTTAGTCCCAACACCATGTTGAAGATAAATCTAGGAGTCCAGGCTATTGGCCTATTCAGTGGAGAATTGAATATTTCTCCTACTATAATTGCACCTGGATTTCCTGCTTCAAAAAAATCAGCGATTAAAATTGAGATGCGTGCTGCTGCATCTTGAGCGTTTTCTTGGTCGTGGTGGAAGTTGGGAAATGCAATGATATGGTCGTAAAAATGGGTGTCAAACTGAGGATCGTGCCGTGCATACCATTCATTTGCGCGTTCACTATATAGCATGCATTCTGGCAGGGGAGGACTGACAGAGCCCCGTTCAATATCATCATGACGGGTGCTCATTATGTACAACAGAATTGAATGAAAATAATATATATACTATTCCGTGGAGTTCAAGGAAATAGGAAATAAGACAAAGCGTCTATAGCGCGACAAGTTTTCTTCGTGAGGCAAGTGCTTGGATTTAAAATCATAAGACCAAAAACATTGATCTTCTAATACAAACACAATCTTCAGAGTATTTAAAAGTGCTTGTTTTAATACATATTGATGCTTCTGTATGAGTCCTCCTGCAGTTAAGACAGGAGAATCCCGGGGTAACGTAATGGATATGTGCAGGGTATGCCCACCGGTCCCAGCTGAAGACACGCGGAAACGAAAATAGGATTGGGGCACAAAAGTCCTGGGATTTAAGCACAGTACATGACTTTCATTTCGATAATAGGAAAATTGCCTGCATTCCACAATCCCTCTGCTGCTATTAATATGATATGATGGACTGCTGCATAAGACATGAATATAGCCTAGTAGTTTTTTTGTGTTTATAGACACTGGTTTGGTTGCAGTCAATACTTTAAAGCAAGGGTTCCCGCATTTATGAACATGTTCAAGATGTTCCAGAGAATGGATGTGGCGGATTCCTTGCTCGTACGATATTTTTTTAAACGTGTGTGTCAAGACAAATGTTTCATAATCAGGCATAAATTCCAATACACTGCACATGTAGAGAGTTCTGATAATAATAGATTGAGAAGGCACTATGCAATGCACGGAGTCAACGTCCCAGTTTTCCCTTCCCAGTATCTCTTTAAAATATTCAGCAGCATGTGCTCTGAGAGGCCACCTTGAGCCATTACCTGTTCTGAGACCCAACGACTTGTGCGCAGTACTAGTAGTAGGCACTGGATTGTTTCCACTTGGCTTGAGTTCAAATCGCAGTGAATATTCAAAGCAAACAAGAGTTTGTGCTATGCATAGGAGGTAGAAGTAGATGGGTTCGCGCTTGACAATCATGTGTTTAGAATTTTTAATATTGAACTATAAAAAAAAGAAAGTGTTTTTATATGACTAGGCTGGGAGAATCATGATTACCGCAAGGAGGAGACAATGCCACTTGGTTTCAAAAACGTCCTTTTTTCCCAATTTTTCGTGATATGGGATCTTTTGCTTCCATACCTAACTGAACGCCAAGCACTCAACGTGTTTCGATCGGGCAAGGACGTCTACCAATTATTTGCTCAAAATGCTCGCATAGAAAACGGAGGCTTATGGCAATGGAAACTGCTGCCGCCTCTCGACTTTGCTGAACTCCTCTTTTGCAAATTAGAAATATCAGGCAGCAGCCCCTACGGCAATGATGGGATGCAAATAGAGTGGGCTCCTAATGAACAAGAGGGGTGTAGAAATTTTAAAAACCAACTTAAAAAAAAGGAAGGCATTTGCAAAAAAGTAGCAGATACTGTTATTCAGAATTATCCGTCCAATGAATGCTATACGTATTTTTTGACCAACGAATGCATTCAGCGCAAAATCCTGCTCCCTACGCACCAAGAATGTGGCGGAAGAGTGTTTCGCGTCAACTTTGAAGTTCATTTTCGCATCATCTTTTTTGTTCAAGATCAGAAGAAGAGAAAGCGCGGAGAAATCTCAAGCATGTCCTCTTCTAAGCGCAGAGCTACAGTGACTCGATTTGTGATGTCTTATAAGACAAACGTCGCATGGGGAAAATAAATGCAATAAAATGTTTGTTTTGCGGCAACCGCTTTGAATGGGGTCCCTTTTTATTAACATAAAGCACATTCACCTACAGATGCATCACGCTAGAGTAGCAGCAGCCAGCGTTCCACATATTTTTGTTTTTGAACGGGCCAAAGGTCACTACTCGACGAAGATGATGCAACGCTGCGTGCAGCTAACCACATATTCATTTCTACCACACTTATTCTCTTTTTCTTCTTATTTTTTTTATTTGTGGAGTCTAAATGCATCTGCAGTTCCAGTTGAAGGCTTGTGCTAATAACGGACGAGCCAGGTCATACTAGAGGTGGCTTGATTTTATTTGTCGAGCTTTTTAATCCTTTGCTCCACATGCCTTACTCTGAGAAACATAAAAAAATCGTCGATCTTCCTGCACGCCGCCTCGCTGAACTGCATACCAAAGTACCAGAACGGGATCATAACAAATATCCCCGCGCTGCACACCGTGCTAATCACGGCCAAGTCGGAGGTGGTCTGCCATATCGAGGGGGCCTGGGCTGCGACGCAGTTGACTTCGGAGATTTGGAGGGTGACGGGCTTGCGAAGGAGTGGCTTCAAGCTCAAAGTTGACTCGGGTGTCTGAAAGCTAAAAATAGCTTTGAATAAAACCAACAAAATAAAAGCGCGCATTTTTCTAATTGTTTTGCTATTATTAAATAAAAACAATATGCTATTATTAAGCTAATATTAGCAAAAAACTTTATTCTTATCAAGCAAATCTGTTGGTAAAAAGTGACTCCAAGTATATATATATATAGATAAAAAGTCGAAGACAAACCATCTAAAATGTTCAGTTGTTCACAATGAGAAATGACAATTTGTTTATTGCTTTTATTGTTTTAAAGGATTGACCCCACGGATTCGTGAAGATCCATTAGAAGTAGTAGAAGTAGCAGTAGAAGCAGTAGTCTTTGGGAGAGACGAAGAAGGATTCCACGACAATAAAGTCAAGCACCTATCATCCTCGGTTTTCCTTCGTATTTGATCGAAGACAACCTTTTTTTCAACCTGTTTTTTTGCATTTTCGCGAGACATTCGCTCTTTCACGACAATCTCTTCTTCTAGAGTGAGTTTCTTGGGAATGTGCTGCGGCTGAATAGAGACTGAGACGGAATCCTGGCTGATTTTGTCGAGATTATAAAAAACCCTGTGTTTCAATGAATACTCTGTATTCGCCTTGAAGTAACAAATGTATTCTGGATAAATGTACTCTGGATTGAAAGATACCATATAATCCATATCGTCGATATTCTTTTGCTCGCATTTTAAGGACCCATCTGAATGAAATGAAGGAGAGGGGTGCAGCCTGTCCATATTATTCTTATCGTCCAACATCTGAACTTTTCCAGTCAGAACCCTGCACAAAACCAACACCTTGCAGCCTGGCGGCATCTCTGGGACTACACATGCAGCAGCAGCAGCAGCAGCAGCAGCAGCAGCAGCAGCAGCAGCAGCAGCAGCAGCAG